>SWCE01000796.1_pt1 | contig 265092 bp, 253 predicted proteins | sample 4690061 | NCBI WGS metagenome assembly SWCE01 (sample SAMN10267279, study PRJNA491770) | bioreactor metagenome | isolation source: DHS bioreactor inoculated with subseafloor sediment | place: Japan: off Shimokita Peninsula | collected 2012-10 | reverse complement strand
CCCCCCGGTGTCGGGTTCGATCATGATGAGCTGGGCAGCGGGAGGATAGAGCGTTTCCAGCGCCTGGCGCAGGACTATTGGATCGGTGAGCAGCGTATCATAAAATTCTTCGGCGCCCCAATTCAGTCCGTGGCGGTACTGATTGAGAACGAGACACCCCGCGATCAGGGTGCCGCTGCCGTCGCCCCACATGCTCTCCCGGGTTTCCGGTGCGAAGGCCGATCCGGCCGATTCCGCATCTTCGATCGAAACGATATCGCGGCCCATCGCCCAGCAATAGCCGCCCGGCTTATGGCCGTGGAGGATCGCAAACTCGGACCGATCCAGCGGAATGCCGTCGGCGATTTCCCCCGTCGTATCGTGGACCAAGAGGCGGATGCGGCGTTGCGGGTTGGACCGCATGGCACCCAATATCGAATCGAGAAGATAGAGAATCAGGCGCGTTTTGCCCGAGCCCGTCGCCCCCACGATCAGGATGCCCCGCAGTTCCCGGAGCTTGGACAGCATCAGCTTTGGGGCCAGGCGCAAGCCAAAGCCCTGGTTTTGCGCCGCGCGTGCCAAAGACACAGAAGCCGAGCGCTGCGCCGGCTTCCCCTGCAACAGCCTCAATCCTTCGACATGCTCGCGGGTATCCCTGACTGGTGTTTGCAGCAGGATGAAAGAATGGACGATCATGGCGGAAGTCCACGCTCCTGCGCATGCCGCAGCCAGGCGCGTCAGGATAGGCCTATCCAGATCGAAGCCCCCAAGGATTGCCTGTGTTGCACCCGACGCTGCCCGAGCTTCGTCGATGCCGAAGATCACGTTTTTTCCGGATGATATGATATCGATGAAAGTGCCCATCCAATAGCTCACGATCCAGGCGGGATCGGCGGTGAAAGGGCGGTCGTTCCACCATCCCGTCGGCGCGAAAATCCCGAAGCCCACCCACAAAAGAGCCATCAACATGGTGATGCCCACCACCAGGGCGACGACGTTCGCAATGCGGGCTGGGCGGTGTTCATAGTCGGCAAGAGCGAGTGTCATGGCAGATTCCTCAGAGTTCCGCGCTCGCGCCAGACCACGAGAACTGCGCCGGCGGGCAGGGTGCCGGTTGTGATGTGGCGGTTGACCTGGCGCAGATATGTTGAGGGCAGTTCGAGAACACGCGCTGCGCCATCCCAGGTCAGGCCATCGGTGACGGTATAGACGCAGCCATCGTCCCAAGCGGTGAGACGGCCACAGGATGGCCAGGTTCCCGTATCGGCGGATCGCACCGGCGGCGTTCTCGACCACCACCAGTCGGCAACCGGCGGGCCGGCGAGGACGAGAAGGAATACCGCCACACCCAAAAGTCCCGCCTTCAGCAACACGAGCAAAGCCGAGGGGATATGCCGGGTTAGCCGCTTCCAGGCGCTTGTCTTCAGAGGCGATTCATCATCCTCCGAATCCATCATGCGCGTGACCTGAACCAAGACGTCGCGATACTGTTCGGTCGAAAGGTCCTCGATCAACTCGCGCGGGGCGCGGGCGAACTCCTCGGGCGACATGCGCTTGAGGCGCTCGACCACCTGGGTGTCGGCCTCGGTGGCGTCCGCAACTGCCGCGGCAGCGTCCGTTTTGAAGGCCGTGAGTTTGCTATTCATCGATTTCACCTCCCAGGAATGGCAGCACCTTCGTCAACTCGTCCTGGACGACGGCTGACCATGCGGCCACGTCCTTGACGAAGCGCTTGGCAAACAGCAGCGGGCGCCCGGTCTGCCGGACGGCTTCGGCGTAGTGGTCCGCCCTCCAGGTCACAATCTCGGCCGGCGTGCGTCCGAGCTTTTCGTAAAGCCGGCGGGATTTTTCGCGCAGCTTGGGGATGCGGATGACCGGCGCCGAGGCCGCCGCCTTGCGAAGACGCTGGCCCAAATCTCCGGGAAGGTCCACTGCGGCGCTCAGCGGATTTCCATCCCGTTCGTTGAGCACCAGGATGGGCTGGGCCGAGGGCATGATGCGGCGCACCTCGGCGAGCTGGGCGAGAGCCTGGCGCACCGATTCTTCGGTGGCGACGATCACGAGGAAAACGATCAGCGTCAGCCCCAGCATGTCGAGGTCTTCCTCGAGATCCACCTCGCGCGCGAAATCGTTGGCGAGGCCGGTGAGCGATCCGCCGACCTCGAGCAGCACCGATGTTGCGGTCGAGGGCATGCTGGTGATGGCTTCGTGGAAGGGAGCGAACAGGACGGCGGTGTCTTGCTCACCCTCACCGTCGCGCGAGGCGCTGGCGCCATGGAGCGCCGTCACATTGTCGGATCCGAGAAAACGCGCGAGCTTGCCCTGGTCGTCGAGCTCGAAAATCTGGCAGGGCTGGTCGGCGAGATAGAACGCCTGGAAGGTCAGCACGCCCAGAATCGATTTGCCGATGCCACCGGCGTCGCCATCGATCCAGACGCCGACCGGCGCCGAAATAGGGGGCACCGGGGCGGCATCGTTGGGGGAAGAGGTCTTGGTCATGAGAACTCCTGAGATTGGGAGCCCCAAAGGAAATGGGGCCCACGAGGACCCCATTGTTGACTGCACTATGATCTGCGATTTCAGGATCAAAGATTTTCCGGCGGCGCCACTTCGATTCCCTCGCCTGACGCTCGAAATTCGGCGAACCGAGCTTGCCAGACTTCGGCGCCGAAAGTTCGCAGCGCGGCCTGCTGCACCAGACGGTAAGCCTTCAACTCCACGTTGCCATCATCGGTTGCCGCACCGGCCTGTTCCATCATGCGTTCGAACCGGACGAGGTGCATCGGCTCGAAGCGCACCGTATGACCCCGCTCGAGGCGACCCAGGGCGCGACCGACGGCGAGTTCGGTGCTGAAGGATGCCCAGTTCGCGGCAAGAAGAGCAGGATTGACATCGCCATGGATGGCGGCGTCCATCAATTGCGCGATGTCGGGACCGCCCTCAAAGCCGTTAACAAGCTCCTGAATGTCGGCACGACTGTGCTCGAGCCCCTCCCGATGGCTTTCGGAAATTCCATGCTGAGCCTGATCATAGCGCTGGGCACGACGATGCAGCCAGGAAAGGTTCTTGAGGCGGTCAATTTCGGCCTGCTTCTCGACCTCAAACTGCCGGCGATCGCCGCGGCGCCCACCGAGCGCAATCCTGAACGCTTCGGCCATAACGTCGCGGGCACGCCGGCCGGGGTACCACTGCTTCAAAAGCTTTTGGCCTTCCCGGAACGCGTTCTGAATGAAGGATTCGACGCGCTTTTCGCGGTCCGGCTGACCCTCGAAACGATCCAAGCCGACGTCCTTTGCGATCGTTTCGTAGATCTCGGTACGGCGCTGGTCCACGCTGCGCCGGTTGCGGGTTTGTCCTTCGTCAAGGCCTCGAATGCGCTCGGTGGACAAAGCAACATTGGCATAGAGGCCATCCCGCGCAACGGCTTCACGCAGCAATACGCGTTGGCGCCCTTGGGGCCTTTCGTTCAGATGCCCCACCATTTTGGGCACGATGTAGACATAGTAGCCGTCCAGGAAATCCTGACGGTGCCTCGGAGCGAGCACGATACCAAAATCGTCAATGGCCTCGATCGTGGTGATCAGCATGGCCACACCTTCAGCGCCGTGAGGCAGCCGAGGTCTAACCTCTTCGAGGATCGTCTCCCTCGTGACGCAACACTGGTTCGAGAACATGACGAAAGGCTGGGTCCCCAGAGCTTCGATCTCCGCCTTGAGCCAGGCGGCGTTGACCTCCCGTTCGCTCATGTGATCTTCGGTAATGTCATTCATTCTGTCTTCCTTTCTGGACAGGGCTGCGGCGATGGCCGCAACTTGCGCCCAAACTAACGCCACACGGTGGGTGCGATTTCAGGAACAAAGGCTTCAAACCGGTCGCGCGGTTCATTATTACGCGCCAATGACCTTGACGCCCGCGTCCTCACAGAGCTGTTGGTTCGTCGCGAGATACCCGAGGAGATCGCGCGCCCAGCACTTCTTGCTGCTCTCGATCAGCGTCTCGAGCCCGTCTTCCTCAACAAGCAGCAGCCGCGCTGAGCGCTCGATCGGCTTGATATAGCTGCCGGCATACCAGCTTGCCTTGGCCCATGACGTGTCGACCGCAATGACGATGCTGCCGGCGTCCAGCGTGGCGGACGCGTTGGGCTGAAGCGCATGGCCGTCAAACGCATAGCCATCCGTGCCAGAAAGCTTTACCGCCGTGAGCGCGCGCCGCCAGCTCGAGAGATTTGTCTCCGCGCCATAAGAGCGAGAAGGTGACATGTGGGCGATTTCGCGCTCCGCGTCCTCGTGATGGTATTGGACGATGACGTCCACGTCTGGGACTGTGATCTGGACCGACATACTCGAAACTCCCTGCTGTCGTGCCGCCTTGGCATGACCCCAGAGATGCGCCGTCGTTCCTCGACCGTCAAGAGCCGGTGCTTCTTCTAACCACTTGAAAAAACAAATTAAAATCCATGAATCAATCCTTGGCGGTACAAGAAAAATGGCTGCGATTTCGACATCGGCCCCAAGGATTGTAAGTGTCCTTGCAAGGATTGGAGGCACAATCCTTGTGCAGGGATCAACCCTTTGAAAAAAATCATAAATTCGGCCCAAGAACTGTGTTTTGGTGCCCTTTGGCAAGGATTGAAGCTCGAAATCGTCGCTGTTCGGAAAATTGACCACGGCAATCCGGCGTTTTGGGGCGGAAACCCAGTGCGATTATCATGAACGTTGGGTTGGACAAGTCGGTGCAATTTGATCGTTTCGGGCGGTTCTGGGGTTTTGGAGCGCGGCGAGAGGGAGAGCCGTTTCGGTATTTTCGTGACGGTTTGGGAGTCGAAAGAGAGTTTCGGCGGCCGTCGCGGAGGTTCTTTCAATGCCAATTGATGTTCTCGATGCCCGCCAAAGTTCAACCGGCGGCTATAAGGTCGATATCAGTCGCGGCGACCGGATCGGGCGGGTTTCGTCGGAATGGTTTTCGCGCCCGGACGACGAGCGCTATTTGAGCCTCACCGAGCTTTATGCCGCCGTGAAGACCCGTGCTGACCGCGCCAAGGCCCGCACCGTCGAAAGTCGTGCCGTCCGCGTCGAGGCATCGCGGGAGAGCGCCGAGCGGCTTTCGCTGATTGTCCCTGGAAAGGACCAGCCCGTCGCCCCGACCCATTGGAGTTTCGGGCAGCTTTGCAGTCTTGTCGGGGCACCGGCCCGATATTTGCGCGAGCTTCCCGCCCCGCTGGCAGGCATCAATATGCAGCACGGCCTTTTGAACCATCGCGCAGAACTGGTGAAGACGCTGGAAACCGAAGACGGGCGCGTCGAGCTTCGCGCCGTGACCGGGCCGGACTATGGCCGCATCTGGGACCACGAGCTTGTCGCCGCCGTGATGAAGATCGCGGGGAATGGAACAGGCGATACCATGTGGAAGGTGCCGGGCGTGCTGGATTGGGCGACCATGACGCAAAACCCCTTCGTGGACGTGACCAAGGACACGACCACGCTTTATGCCAGCGACCGCGACGTCTTTTTGTTCCTCGTGGATGACACCCACCCCATCGAGGCTGGGCGTCTGCCAAACGGGGAGCCGGATTTATATTTCCGGGGATTTTATTGCTGGAATAGTGAAGTCGGCTCGAAGACGCTTGGCATTGCGAGCTTCTATCTTCGGGCCGTTTGCATGAACCGCAATCTATGGGGCGTGGAGGGCTTCGAGGAAATCACCATTCGGCATTCCAAGTTTGCCGCACAGCGCTTCGTCCATGAAGCCGCCCCGGCGCTGACCAGCTTCGCCAATTCCAGCCCCGCGCCATTCGTCGCCGGGATCAAGGCGTCGCGCGAGCAGATCGTCGCCCGCACCGACGAGGACCGTGAGAGCTTCCTGCGCAAGCGCGGGTTTTCCAAGGCCGAAACCGGCAAGATCATCGAAACCGTCTTGCAGGAAGAAGGCCGCCCGCCCGAATCCATTTTCGAGTTCGTGGCCGGCATGACGGCCCATGCCCGCAGCAAGACCCATCAGGACGCCCGGCTCGACCTCGAAGGCAAGGCGAAAAAGCTGCTCGACAGGGCCACCTGATGTTTCCGAAGCCGGCGACGCGGAACATCGTGTTGCCGGTCCGGTTCCATTTTCAACGGCTGGTGTGCGGCGCCGTCCTCCAGAGTTCGAGGGTGGCGCCTTGCTTTGTGACGGGATCGAGGTCGGGAGAGAGGCTTCCGGCCACCCGTTCACGGAGTGTGTTCCCATGACGAAATCAATCAAAAAGCAGCCGCCAATTTCTCTCAGTGCCTCACGCGATATCCCCTTCGACAAGTTGGTGCTGAGCCAGGCTAATGTCCGCAAGACCAAGGCTGGCGTCTCCATCGACGATCTGGCGGAAGATATCGCCCGGCGAGGTTTGCTGCAGGGGCTCAGCGTTCGACCTGTCATCGACGCTAATGGCGTCGAAACCGGCATGTTTGAAATCCCGGCCGGCGGGCGGCGTTTCCGGGCTCTGGAGTTGCTGGTCAAACACAAGCGCCTCGCCAAATCCGCTCCTGTGCCGTGCATCGTGCGCGAGGGTGGAATCGCCGAGGAAGATTCCCTAGCCGAAAATCTCCAGCGCGAGACGCTGCATCCGCTCGACCAGTTCAGGGCCTTCTTGGCGCTCCGCGAGAAAGGGCAGTCCGAAGAAGAGATTGCAGCCGCGTTCTTTGTATCTGTCCATGTCGTTCGCCAGCGGCTGCGTCTCGCTTCCGTCTCGCCGAAACTGCTCGACATTTATGCCGAAGACGGCATGACGCTCGACCAACTCATCGCTTTCACGGTCGCTTCCGACCACGCGCGCCAGGAGCAGGTATTCGAGCGCTTGCAGTCATCTTACGACAAATCGGCCTATACGATCCGGCGCATGCTGACCGAAGGTGCGGTCAGGGTCTCGGACAAGCGCGCGCAGTTTATTGGCGTCGACGCCTATATCGAAGCCGGCGGGACCGTGTTGCGTGACCTTTTCGACGGGGACAACGAGGGCTGGCTGCAGGATGCCGCTCTCCTCGATACGATGGTGGCCGATAAGCTCAAGTCCGAATCCGAGGCGATTGCCGCCGAGGGCTGGAAGTGGCTCGAGGTCGCGCCCGATTTTTCCTACGGACACACCTCTGGTCTGCGCCGGCTGCGGGGCGAGCCCGTGCCATTGACGATCGAGGAGGAAAACACGCGCACCGCGTTGCAGGCTGAATACGACCGCCTGCTCGAAGAGCATGACGGTGCCGACGATCTCCCCGACGCCGTCGACGCCCGGCTGGGCGAACTCGAAACCGGGCTCGAAAGTTTCGAAAATCGTCAGCTCAGCTACGATCCCGACGAGCTGTCCATGGCGGGCGCCTTCGTCAGCATTGCGGGCGACGGAAGCCTTCGGGTTGAACGCGGCTATGTCCGGCCCGAAGATGAACGTCCTCTCGAGCTTGCCACCAGTGTGGACGCGGCGGATGGCGATGCCGGCGACGGTCGCGATCATGGCGATGGGGACATCAGCTCACCGGCCGCCGAAGATTCCGAAGACGATGACGGACTGTCGCCCATTTCCGACCGGCTGATGACGGAACTCACCGCGCACCGCACGCTCGCGCTCCGGCATGCCATCGGCGAGCGGCCGGATGTCGCCTTCCTCGCGGCATTGCACGCGCTGACGCTCAGGGTCTTTTATCACTATGGCACCCAGAGCTGCCTTGACCTCGAGCTCAAGAGCGTTAGCTTTTCCAGCCAGACTCCCGATCTAGCCGACAGCGCTTCGGCTCAGGCCATCAGCGCCCGGCACGAGACCTGGTCGAACACTCTGCCGAAAGACCCGCAAGACCTCTGGGATGCCTTGGGCGAATGGGATGCGGACAGCCGGTCGGATCTTTTCGCCCACGTTGTTAGTCTTTCCGTCAACGCCGTCTACGAATCGTGGAACCGGCGCCCACACGCGCTCGCCCATGCTGATCGGCTGGCCCAGGCCACCGAGCTCGACATGGCCAATGGATGGAAACCCTCGGTCGACAATTTTCTCGGTCGCGTCACCAAGGCGCGCATTCTCCAGGCCGTCGCCGAGGCAAAGGGCCAGCGCGCCGCTTATCGCATCGCGCATTTGAAGAAGGGCGACATGGCTATGGAGGCCGAAGTCCTGCTTGCCGATTCAGGCTGGTTACCTGAGCCGCTGCGCACCCCGCGCTCGTTCGGGGCGAACGATGCTGCAGCAGATCAATTGGATCACGTTGACGATGACGCTGTCGGGGCCGAACCAGGTGGCGGGGAGGGCGCCGCCCAGGCTGCTCCTGTCGGCGTTGCCGATATCTCGGGCGAAATGGATGAGTTCCAACCCGCCGTTGCGGCCGAGTGATTTCCGACATCGTCCCCTCAACCTGGGCCCATCGGCAACGGTGGGCCCATTCTTTATTCTTTATGGAGGAGCACCATGCCGGGGACGTCACACGAACTTGCGCGCCGGCTCGCCGAACGCGCCGAGGCGGTTTGTCGACATTACCTATCGAATGGAAAGCGTCATGGTCGCTACTGGATGGTTGGTGATGTCCGCAACACGCCCGGCCATTCACTCTATGTCCGCTTGCTGCCGTCCGAGAAAGGGCCGGCGGGAAAATGGACTGACGCGGCAACAGGCGAACACGGCGATCTGCTCGACATCATCAGTGAGGCACGCGGCCTTTCCAGCTTTGCTGAGACCCTTGAGGAGGCAGCGCGCTTCCTTGGAACGTCATTCGCCGGGACCGTGGCCGCCCCGAATAGAGCGCTATATATAAAGAATGCGAAGAACCCGGTCTCCATCGGATGCCCGGAAGCGGGCAGGCGCCTCTTCGCAGTCTCCCGCCCGATCATCGGCACGCTTGCCCAGACCTATTTACGACGTCGCGGTATCACCGCCCTGTTCGACAACGAATCCCTGCGGTTTCATCCGCGTTGCTATTACCGCCCCGACTATTTTCGACCGATCGAAACCTGGCCAGCGATGATTGCCGCGGTGACCGATCTCCACGGTCGACTGACCGGCATCCACCGAACATGGCTCAGACCTGACGGCACCGGCAAGGCTCCGATCGCCACGCCACGCCGGGCTATGGGCAATCTGCTCGGACATGCTGTCCGTTTTGGGAACCCCGACGATGTAATGGCAGTCGGCGAAGGCATCGAGACCGTCCTATCGCTTCGATGTGCATTACCTCACATGCCGATGGCGGCGGCCCTGTCGGCCTCCCATCTTGCCGCCATAGTCTTTCCCTCAACGCTACGCCGCCTCTATGTCATCCGCGACGATGATCTGGCGGGCGACTCTGCACGGGACACATTGATCGCGCGGGCACGCGCGGCAGGCATCAAGGCAATCGTCCTGTCCCCGGACCGTAAAGACTTCAACGACGATCTGCAGGTCCTCGGCATCGAATCGCTTCGCACAGCGATTGCCGGCCAGCTGCTGCGGCGTGATCGCATCCGGTATGTGAAACGGGAAAACGTGGCATGAACCTAATCGAGAATGGCCGAGATAGGGTGGAAGAACGAACCCGCTGTGCGGGAGGGGAGCGCGTGGCGGGGTCGTGACAAGGCGGCCTATGTCGCGATTGGATTGAGCACCGCACGGTTCGGGCGCTCCCTTTTGGCTCCTTTAACCCGGGAGCCGAACGATGACCACGATCCTTCCCAACACCCGCCTGCTCAACGCGACGACCACTCTCAAGCACCGGGCAGCGCTGTCGGTGGCCTATGGCGCCGGATTGCGCGTCGACGAAATCGCCATGCTCGAGGTGCGCGATATCGGCAGCGAGCGCATGCTGATCCGGGTCGAGTGGGGCAAAGGCGGGCGTACGATATCGTACGCCATGCTCTCGCCTGACCTGCTCACCTTGTTGCGCCAATGGTGGCAGGATGGGCATCGCCAGGGTGTACTGCATCGCGACGGTTGGCTGTCCCCCGAAAGCTCGCGCTCAAGTCGATCATCACCAGATAACTCCAACGCGTCCTGGTCGAGGCAGCTCAGGCGGCGGGGATTACTAGGCGCGGCGGCCCGCATACGCTGCGGCGCAGCTTTGCCACCCATCTTATGGAAGACGGCGTGAATGTCCGGGTCATCCAAGTGCTGCTCGGGCACAGCAAGCTTGAGACGACGGCGCTAAGGATTACTTGTGAACACAGGAGCCATATTGGTCCACCTTCCTTGTGCTCGTACACATGACCGTATTATCGAATTGGATCGCCGCCGTAGCAGCGAGGCAGAACAATGGCAAATGACAACGGTCAAAGCGAAAGCATTCGGATCGCCCATCTAACCATGCTGCAGGGCGTCATCTCCCGCATGGGAGCAAACTCCTTCACACTCAAGGCTTTGTCCGCAACATTTGGCAGCGCGGCAGTAGCGGTTACGGCCACGGCCGACAAGCCGTCACTGTACTATGCTACTGCTGCCATCGTTCCGATTCTGATCTTTTGGCTCATGGATGCGCAATTCTTGCGATATGAGCGGGCATATCGAAGCCTTTACGATCATGTGCGCAAGGGCGAAGAGATTGAGGCGTATTCCCTCGATGCGGCACCCTTCATGAAAGACATAAAGTCCGTAATCGGCGTCGCATTGTCATGGTCGGTCAGCTTCTTCTACATTGCGATACTGGTTTCCTTCGGGCTTGTAATATTCTTGATATACAACGGAGGCCTCAATGGCGCTGACGTCCAACCTGCTGGGAATGCAGCCGCAGAAGCGGCGTGTTTTCTTCTCGTTCCATTTCCAGAACGACATTTGGCGGGTTAATCAGATCCGCAATTCATGGCGCTATCAGCATGAGGCTCGGCGTGAGGCTGAAGGTTTTTTTGACGGCAGTATCTGGGAGCAGTCGAAGCGCACTAGCGAAGAATCTTTAAAGGCGCTTATCCGTGAAGGCCTCAAGAATACTTCAGTTACCAGCGTTCTTGCCGGAAGCGCCACATACGCAAGGCGGTGGGTGCGTTACGAAATTGCACGCAGCATCGTCAAAGGAAATGGTTTGCTCGTTGTCCGCATTCACAACATGAAAAACCAGGCCGGATACACCTCGCAGGCTGGGCCAAATCCGCTTGACTATATAGGAACCTACAAGATCGGAGACGGACGCGTCCTTTTTGCCGAAAAGAACAACGGCAAATGGGTGCGCTATTCCGACTACACACAGGCAGTCACACTTCCGAGCCAGTGGCGCCAGCCGACATCAACGACAGTTGTACCGCTGAGCACCTACGCGAGAGATTATTGCTATGTCGCGCACAACGGCGCCGCAAACTTCGCGAGTTGGGTGCGTCACGCCGCGGAAATGTCGGGTATGTAGTCATGGGACTTGTGACCATCGGACAAGTGCTGCTAGCGGCAGACCGAGAGCTCTCCAGTACATATCGCGATGTGCAGCGTATTCTGAAGGAAGAGACTAGCACGTCCCGCACATCCTTCGACGTCTTCCTGTCCCACTCAAAAATGGATGAAAAATATGTTCTCGGCGCAAAGAGAATCCTCGAGGAGAAGGGGTTCACGGTCTATGTCGATTGGATCAACGATTCGCTGTTAGATCGTTCCTATGTTAATAAGAGGACGGCGGATTATTTACGCACGCGCATGAAGCAGTGCCGGCTCATGTTCTACTTGCATACTGAAAATGCCAGCCTTTCAAAATGGTGTCCGTGGGAACTTGGATTCTTTGACGGGCATTCAGGACCACTCGAACGTACGTTTGTTTTTCCGATTGTTTCTAGCGGCGAGAGCTTCAAGGGGCAGGAGTACCTAGAGCTTTATCCCATCGTTGATATCGACAATGTTGGCCAGACCTCGGCGATCCGAAAGGATGTATGGGGCCATTTCCCTTTCGCTGATAGAAAATGGCGGCAAATGTCGTCCATTCTCGAGCAAACCAGATAGGGTAGAATCGGGCGCAGCCATCTTGACGTAACGAACCCGCTTCCTGGGACGAGGTACCCCTAGTCGCGTGGGCAGCCTACAGAAACATATTCCAATGCTGCGTGCATGATGGACAACAGCTTTGGCCGAAAAGGACAGATCCTGTTGAGTGCGTCACTGTCGCATGGATCCGCCCGGCACTAGAGCTGCGACCCGGCCTTCGAGAGGGCGAGCACGCCCACAAGTGGACCGGTTCAGCAATGGCACCGACCGGCTATTTTCCGGCGGCGCGAAACTTCCGGCGACAATACGAGATCCGATGCGGCGCCTTTCCATCGCGAGGCAAAATAGCCGGCCTCTGCCATCCTCCGCTTGCGCTTCGGCCCTGCGCTTGACGCTCCGGGTGCCGTCCCGTCCCGCCGGTGGGCTTTCGCCGCCATGAAGGCCGCGAGGGTCGCGGTCCAGATGACGGGAACATTTCCATGACCGAGCACGAACCACATCGCGCCTCATCCTCGACCGGCCACGTCCTGACCGAACTTCAGCTCTATGGCTGGCGTCCATTCCAGGACGAGCCCGATCCAAGGCCACTCCCCGATGGCAACGACGTTGCCGGCGCCATAACCGAGATATTCGACGTTCTTGCCGGAACGCTCGCCGAGACCCGCCTTGAACCCGATCTTGACGAACTGCTGTGGTCCATGGTCAATCTCTTCCATCGGTCCGTCCTGCGCATCGAGCGCCAACTCGACGACAATGAGCAGGGCCAGCGTCGGATCGCAAGCCAGCAGGACGGATCTGAGGTCAAGGCGAGCGAACTCGAGCGCCTGACCGCTGAAGGGCAAACCTTGATCGAACGCCGGGACGCGTTCGAACTGATGCGCGACCTCGCGGCCGAGCATTACGAGCACCAAATCGGTTCTGCCTGGCGCCCACGGGCTGGATCGCAGGTCAATCACCGTCACCTGACCTCCGCACTGATCGACAGTCGCGATTTTCTTGCGGCCAGGCAAAAGGCGAATTCCGAGGTCATGATGCCGGCCGGCCCCAAGATTGTATTTTCGGGCGGGCTTGAATTCAACGACCATCACCTCATCTGGGACGTGCTGGACAAGGTCCACGCCAAATATCCCGATATGGTGTTGATGCACGGAAAATCTCCAAAGGGTGCCGAGTTCATCGCCGCAAAATGGGCTGAGAACCGAAAAGTCCCCCAGATCGGGTTTGCACCCGATTGGACCCGGCATGGGCGCTCCGCACCATTCAAGCGCAACGACGTCATGCTCGACGTGTTGCCGATCGGCGTTATCGTGTTCCCCGGAACGGGCATACAGGACAATCTCGCCGACAAGGCCCGCAAGCTCGGCATCAAAACCCATGATTTCCGGAAACGGGGTGGCGCGTAAGCGCCCTCTGGGTGTCATCACCGTGCCGAGTTTACCAGACACACGAAGAAATATCCCGGAAAGGGAGGTGAGCTCTGCCTGATCTTGGGAGCTGGAGCTTACGCCAGACGCTGCCGGTTGACCGCGATCGGCGCGCGAAGGTCACTGAACCCTTTACGTGACGATGATCAGCCCGCCTCGTTGCAGGTGTCGAGGTTAATAGGTTTGCACGCTATAATAATGCATCCGCGCAATACCACGGCAGAGCCCGAATTTATCACCCGAACGCCGGTCGCCATGATGGGTATGGCCCGCGGCAATAATCGAAACGGCGTTTTCTGAAAGCGGGCCCGCGACGCCTTGCCCAGATGTCCCGCTCAGGGCTTCGGCGAACGCAACGAACGAGCGGAGCTGCATGCCGTGGCGGTGCGTTCGCACGACGACGTTGAACCGAAGGACAGGGTAGGGGGATGATGCCGTCCTCGTTCATATCGGAACTTTTCGATATCGATGGCCGCCACAATCCCCTTGACCTTCCGTGTCAAAGCCCGCCCCGTGCGGCCTCTCCAATGGCTTGATCTGGCCCAGGACCGGCTGGCGCCTCGATCGCCTTTGGCGCAACGGCGGCGTCGAAATTTTCTTCCCCTGCCGGCTGCGCCGTCATTCCGCGCGCAACAAGAAAATCTCGCCTTTGCCGTTTCCCCTTCGGGTGCGCCGTCGATCGTCCTGGGCCCGCCGATCGCCATCGAGGCCGCACGGGGCGGGCTCGAAGCTCAAAAGTTCAAGGAGAAAGACAATGGCCACCATCGGTAACTTCAAAAAGTCCGCCACCAACGAATACACCGGCGAAATCATGACCCTCAGCGTCCAGGCCAAGAACGTTCGCATAGCGCCTGACGACCGTGCCACAGGTGCAAACGCCCCCACGCACCGCGTGTTTGTCGGTAGAGCCGAGATCGGGGCAGCATGGGCCAAGAAATCAAACGAGGGCCGTGAATATCTGGGTCTCAAGCTCGACGACCTCAGCTTTTCCCATCCGATCTACGCCAACCTCTTCCAGGATGAAGACGGTAAAGGGCACAGCCTCATCTGGTCCCGTCCGAACCGTCGCAACAGCGACTGAAAACCCGATCGAAGTCCCGCCCGCACGCCGGGCGGGGCACACCACGCCCGGCAGCGAACTCTCGCCAGTTCATAAAAACGACGTTCCGTCGGTGCGGCGCCGCGTGCTGTTCACCGCGCTATGCTATTCATCCCGACGAAGCTGCGCTGCCCTGCGCATGAACGCCACGATCTCGTTGCGGTCGGAGTGTTCTTTGGACGACTTCGACGCCTTCGCCTTGCTGCTGGAAACCGATCCCTTGCGCTTGGACTGCTGGGGGCGTTCTTCCGGCGACTGTTTGTGGGGTACGCGATTTTTCGATTGCGTTCCGGTTCCATCGTTCAGATCGTCAGCAACATTGGTCATCCCCTTAGTCGCGACGGGCCTGTCCGTCGGTACAAATTGGATTTCGTGACTGGGCTTCGCTTGCTGCTTTCGCCAAACCAGTGACGAAACGTGTCCTCTGGAAAGAGGACGCCCATCACTCCTGGCCACCCCGGCCTTGTAGAGCAGGTCGACTATATCGGACCACTCCAGACCGCGCGCCCGCGCCTTTTCAAACCAGACCAGGTGATTGTCCACGACTTTAGCGAGCTTGAGCTGTCGCCCGTGCGGGAGTTGCATGTCGGCGGCGATCGATTGCGCTCCCTCGATCAGATTCTCGTCGCTAAGAATGAATCGCTTCGACATGCCAGGACCTCGATCCAATCATTTTTGACTGATTTCTGCATTGAACCATATCAACGCACAACAACGTAATACACATCACAATAACATAATACGAAGCGAATTAAAGAACGCACACCTTTGCACCTGCAGGTGCCACACCTTTTGCTCTGGTTTGACTGAACATTACAGCATTTGGTCGCTGCGGTCATCTGTCCGGCCCTTTGTGTTGCAGCGTTCGATTTCTGCATGGCCTTGATGGCAGTTCGCTGATCCGGTCTCAATCACTGTGGCCTGCTCGAGGCGCATGCACAGATACGGGCTCTCCGGATCATCGGTGTCGACCCCTCGCCATTACGTCTGACGTGACGGATACCGAAGGCGACCTGCGAAGGTGTGACACGGCCCACCATGCGGTTCGGCAAATTTGTCATGTTGGCAAAAGCCGAAATGTGAACCCGGCTGCAGAGCGCCTCTCAACGGCAGCACAGCTCTCGCTGAGTGACTACAATTAGGTCCTGTTGACAAAAGGGATTCCCAAATCGCCGCGTGACTGATTCAAGGCTTCCTTTCATGGAGGCATTTTTGGCTCGTGGCGATCTGACGGATAATGAGTGGGCACTGGTGGGGGCGCTGTTGCCGTCCGAGCGCGGTCGATGGTCTCGACCCGCCCAGGACAACCGCCGCTTTCTGAATGGCATGCTTTATGTGTTGCGTGTCGGCTGCCCTTGGCGCGACATGCATGAGCGCTATGGCAAGTGGAACTCGGTCTATGTTCGGTTCCGGCGCTGGGCCGAACAAGGCGTCTGGGATGCCTTGCTGGAAACGCTGGTCGAACTCGGGCTCACCGACGACTGGCAGCACATGATCGACAGCACCACAGTGCGCGGCCACTCTCAGGCAGCGGGCGCAAAAGGGGGACTCATAAGGAGGGTTTTGGTCGAAGCCGCGGCGGCTTTACGAGCAAAATCCACGCCCGCGCAGACGGTCAGGGACGCCCTCTTGGCTTTATCCTCACAGGCGGCGAGACCTCCGACTACAAAGCGGTCGGTGACCTGATCGCCTTGCCGGTTGCCAAGCCCAGGCTCATGCTGGCTGACAAGGGCTATGACAGCGACGACGTCCGCGCCAGCCTGCTACTCAAGGGGATACTGCCGGTCATCCCGCCAAAGGCCAACCGCAAGCAGGCCATCACCTGCGACTTCCGGGCATACAAGGACCGCAACCGCGTCGAGCGCATGTTCAACAAGCTCAAGCAGTTCCGGCGTATCGCAACCAGATACGACAAGACCGCCGTCTCTTTCCTGGGCTTCCTGGCTCTCGCCGCTGCGAAGTTATGGATGCCGACTTATGTCAACAGGGCCTAGGCTACCGCGTTCGCACACAACGTGCGAGAACATATGCGAACACTTGCGTCGCCGGAAACGGTTCTGTTATTCCCCACTGCTCGAACTACTGCTTCAGCGGTCTAACTCGGAGACGCCAAACCACCAGATGTGCGAGGCAAGCAGCGCCACGCTCCTTCAAGAATTGCAGATACTTCGCAGCCTAATCATTTCTTCGCATAACGATTGGAACGGGTGGGAATGCGCAATGTTATCGACAACGGAAGGCTGACACTCTAGGGATAGGTTAAGGAGCTGGGCGGAGCGCATCATGCAAGGTGGTCGGCAAGAGACGTCGTGAGAAGTTCTGGACCAAATTCTGCCGGAGCATCGATCCTTCTTCTATGGAGCGACTGGCATTCGCCACTCCACAGTTCGTCCATCGATACGTTCGACCCCGGCCGCGGCATCGTGCTGGCCGCCTCGCCGAGGCCAGGAATGCGGACGTCGACCGTGCGGTCGCCGCGGCCAAGGCGGGATTTCCGGTCTGGCGCGACGTCGCTCCCCTGGAACGCGCACGCATTCTCAAGGAGGTCGCGCGACTGCTTAGGGCGAATGCGCGCGACCTTGCCACGATCGACGTCGCAAACTGCGGCAATCCGGTGACGGAGATGATCGCCGACGCCAATATCGTCGCAGCGCAACTCGAATTCTTCGCCGGTCTTGTGACCGAGATTAAAGGCGCGTCGATCCCGATGGGACCGCACGCGGTGAATTTCTCCATGCGTCAGCCGCTCGGCCTCATCGCGCGGATCATCGCCTTCAATCATCCTTTTATGTTCTGCACAGGCAAGATCGCCGCGCCGGTGGCTGCCGGCAATTCGGTGATCATGAAGTCGCCGGCGGAGTCAAGCCGGGCATCCCGACACGGCCAGGCGACCGACGACGACCGCCTGGCCGGCGGTTATTACCTCGAGCACACAATCTTCGCCGACGTGACGCCGTCGATGCGGATCGCGCGCCAGGAAATATTCGGCCCCGACCTCGGCGTGCGACGTTGGGACGACGAAGCGGTGATGACCGAGCAGGTCAACGCGCTGGAATACGGCCTTACCTGCTCGATATGGCGCGCGCGAAATCAGCAAGGTGCACCGCACCGCGATGCGCGTAGAGGCTGGCTTCGTCGGGATCAACGAGGTCGCGAAGCATTTTCTCGGCGCCGCTTTCGGCGGCGTCAAGAATATGGGCATCGGCCGCGAGGAATGTCTGGACGAACTGACCACCTTTACCGTGGAGAAGAACATCCACATCGGCCTGAACGGACAACGAGAACCATGACGGCAGCTTGCCGCGACCATCCGTCGGAGAGCCCGTCGTGATCGGCGAACTGATGGCGCTCTTTTCCGCTTGCGCCTTCGCTGTGGGAAGCGTCGCCATCGCGAGAGCCGATCCGGCCGCGAGCGGGGAAGGTGGCGTGCTATTGTCGGTGCTGCTCACTGGCCTACTTTCGGCGTTGGTATGGCTGGTCGTCGGCCTGCCGCTCGAAACGGTGGCGAACGCACCAGGTATGGCGATGGTGTGGTTCTTCGCCTCGGGCATTCTCGCCACTGTCTGGGGCAGGCAGACGCTCTACAAGGCGATCCAGAATGCCGGCGTAATCCGCGTCTCGACCGTTCGCCGCCTGACGCCCTTCCTTTCGACCCTTCTCGGCTGGCTCATCCTGGATGAGACGATTGGTGGGCTGACGGGGGCGGGAATTGCCTTGCTGGCCGTCAGTTTCGCCCTGCTGGTCATCGAACGGCGCGACAGGAGCATGGCGGAAGAGACGGGCGCGAACGCGCCGCCCGACATCCCGCGCGGCTACATGTTTGGCATCATCTGCGCCGCATCCTACGCAGCTAGCTACATCGGCCGGAAATTCGGCCTCATGGCGCTGCCTGACGCATATCTCGGCGCGTTCGTCGGTTCGGTCGCCGCGCTCGGCTACTACGTCGCCGGCTGCGCCGTCAGCCCTTACTACCGCAAGGTTGTGGTCGACGCCTTGCGGCGGCCCGATCCCTGGCAGTTGCTCGCCGCCCTGTGCATCTCCGTCGGGCAGATCACCCAATTCATCGCGCTGACCTATACCGGCGTGACGCAGGTCGCCGTGATCAACTCGGTCGAGATCTATATCGCCGCCTACCTCGCCGTCGTCGTCTTCAAGACCGAGCGCATGCCGGCCCCCGGCATTCTTCTTGCGACCCTGCTGGCAACGGCCGGCGTGGTGATGGTCGCGGTCGGATAAGCAACTGTGTTGTTCAGTTTGTGTTTGGGGGCCATTGGGTTTGGTTTTTGATGATGGCATTGAGCCAGGTCATGAGCTTGTTGATCAGAGCGACAGGATGACCTTTCCGCGTGCGGCGAGCCTGTGTTTCATGGCGGCGAGACTTGGGTTGAAGCTGGCGCCGCTGAGGACGGCCATGTGGGCGACGTTGCGCACTGCGGAGCGTCCGCCCCCCGATCGTGCTGCGACCCTTGAATGCGCAGCTTTGCCGATCATAGGTGGCGACCCCGACAAGGGCGGCGATCTGGCCATGGGAGAGGCGGCCCAGTTCGGGCAGATGGGCCAAAAGTGTCCAGCTTAGGACGGGCCGACGCGGGGCACCGAGCGCAGGCGGCGGTCGATGTCGGCCATCTCGGGATCGGCGGCGACTATTTCGGCTAGGCGCGTTTCGAGCAGAACCACATCAGCTTTGATCGTGTTGATGCGTCGCGCGGCCATAAAGACCAGCATGGGTGTCAACGGCGGAGCAAAAACCGGCCATTGGGCGGCGCAAAACCAGGCCACTGGCGCTGCTGCGAGCGGGGAACGTCGGGAGGGCGTAGCCCGACCAGAGTTTTCCGCTCGCAGCGTCGGCGATCTTATTGGTGAGGGTTGGCGGTTTTTCGTGCCCGGCTTTGCGCGAGGCGATAGTTGTCGCCGTTCATCTCGAGGATGCTGACGTGGTGGGACAGTCGCAGGGCGCCTGGATCTCGGCCTTCATCGCCGTCACGCGCCCCGATCTGGTCAAGGGTCTGGTGCTGGTCGACAGCGCAAGTCTCACGCTTCCCGAGGGCGGCCTGAACCACGCGAATGTCGCGCAGCGCCATCACGAGATTTTCCTGCCCAACACCATGTTTCTCGAGGGCCTGAAACCGGATGCGGAAAGCGTGGTCCGACTGCTCCACACCATGGTTCACGACATGGCCAGTGTTCCGGACGATTTCATCGCCTACGGTATCGGCAGGGCGAAACACTGGCTTCCCATATGGGAAGATCCCTGGCGGGCATTCTGGGCCGACGGCGGTGTGAGAAACAGGCAGCAATATCTGCTTGATGGCGTCCATCTTCGCGAACACCTGCACAAGCTCAAATCCGCCCCGCTCATCATCTGGGGCAAGGACACGGTGAAGGGCATGCAGTCGGGAATCGACCTGTTCTCCTCATTGCCCGACTCGGAACTGCACATCTTCGACAAGGCCAATCACTTCCTGTGGATCGACCAGCCGGAGCGGTTCAATCGATCTGTCGGCTCGTTCCTGATCTCGCGCACCTGATCGCCGAGCCGGTCTCATCTCGCATCCAACCTCACGCGAAAGGACCTGACGGATGTCAGCTGCCACACCTTCCGAGACGGCAAGTCCCCGCCAGCCGATCCGACTGATCATTTTTTCGGCGGCCTGCGTCCTGCTGCTCGCGTCTCTCAGCCAGACGAGCATTGCCACGGCCATTCCCGTTATCGTCGCCGATCTGGGGTCCGTCGAAAGCGTCACCTGGATCATGACGGTCTATCTGCTCGCCTCCACGGTCGGCGCGCCGATTTCGGGCAAGCTGGCCGATCTTTACGGGAGCAAGCCCGTTCTTCAGGCCTGTATTCTCGTCTTTCTTGCCGGCGCGGGAATCGGCGGTCTGGCCAGCAGCATGGGGGTGCTGATCTTCGGGCGCTTCATCCAGGGTCTGGGAGGCGGGGGGCTGATCGTCGTTGCCATGACCGTAGTGGCCGATGTTCTGCGCGAACGCGATCGTGGCAAGGCACAGGGAGTTGTGGGTGCCGTCCTGGGATTTTCGACCGTCTTCGGCCCTCTTTTGGGCGGTTTTCTGACCGAGCAGTTTTCCTGGCACTGGGTGCTTTTCATCAACCTGCCGTTCGGCGTCCTGGCGTTCACCGGCATCACTTTCCTGCTGCCCAAGGGCGGCAATCACGGCCGGCAGAAAATTGACTATCCCGGGGCCATTCTGCTCGCCATCACGCTGACCGGCATCGTTCTCTTCGCGAGCCTTGGCGGCACGGCCATTCCCTGGGCATCCTGGCCGAGCGTTGCGCTGGGCGTGGTCTGCGGCTTGGGCTTTCTGGGGTTCCTGTTCATCGAATCCCGGACCATTCAGCCGATTCTGCCTCTCGGCCTGTTTCGCATCAACAATTTCGTGGTGTCCAATGCCGTGCGCTTCATCATCGGCATGTCGATGTTTGGCATGATAACGTTCATCCCGCTCTACCTACAGGTCGTCAAAGGTTACAGCCCGACCGTTTCCGGCCTGCTGTTGCTGCCCCTGATGTTCGGATTCGTCGGCGGGTCCATCCTGTCCGGCATCTTCATGAGCCGGACGGGCCGCTACAGAATAGTGCCCATCCTGTCCATGCCCCTGCTGGCGGTCGGCGCGCTTCTGCTCGCAACCATCACCCCGGACACGAATGTGTGGATCCTGGGCCTCTATCTTTTGACGGTGGGCATCTGGATCGGCCCGGTCAACAGCATCGGCGTCGCCGCGATCCAGAATGCCGTTCCCGCGGGGGCGCTCGGCGTCGCGACGGCGAGCTCCCAGATGTTCCGCATGATCGGCGGTTCCGTCGGGGTCTCCATCTTCGGCGCGATTTTTGCCGCCGGGCTGTCGAGCCGGCTCCCCGGCGGCCTGCTGGACGATACGGGAAACACGGGTTTGCGCGCAATGTCGCCCCAGCTCATCTCCGAGCTTCCTCCGTCCTTGCGGGATACGGTCCTGGATGCGTTCACCGGTGCTCTCCATCCCATCTTTCTCTGTACGGCCGTTGCTGCCGTGCTGGCCTTTTGCCTGTCCATCATCCTCAAGGAAATCCCGCTCCCGGTCGATCGCCGGCGTGATCCAGACGCATATAATGGAAACGTGAAATGAAGATTCTCAGGTTCAACGACGATCAGATCGGTGTGCTCAATGCAAAAGCGGAAGTGGTCGATGTCAGCGATCTCGTCCCCATGCGCAGCGTCCGCGGTCCGCAGGGCGCTCTCGACTTCCTGATCGCGAATTTTCAGGAGCTGAAACCGGAAATCGAGAATCTGCTCGCCAGGGCGCCCGGCCAGACCCTTTCCGACGTGAAACTTCTTGCGCCGCTTCATCGCCCCTCGAAAGGTCTCTCGGCGTTCGCGAACTACGTGACATTCTCGGGTTCACGAAGGACCGCCTGCCGAACGAGTTCTTCCACAAGAGCAACGATCTGGTTGGGTCGGGTGGAAGGACCACATTGCCGGACATTGACGACGTCGTGGTCTTCCACGCTGAAGCGGAGCTTGCCTTCGTTATCGGCAGCGAGGTCCAGGATGTCTCTGCCGGAGATGCAATGGGCAAGGTTTTCGGATTCGTTCCGTTCTTCGACATCTCGGCGCGAGGATTGCATCGCAGGGGACAGTTCATCCCCAAGGGTCAGCGCGGATTTGCGCTGTGCGGACCCTGGATCACGACCGCTGACGAAATTCACGACCCGCACGAGCTTCGGGTGCGCTCGTGGCTGAACGGCGTGATCGCCCAGGATTTCTCGACGAATACCATGGCAAATCGAATCCCCGAGCAGATCGAATGGCTCTCCCGGTTCACCACGCTTCACGCCGGGGACCTCGTCACGACCGGCACCAACCATGAAGGGCTCAAGCCCATAAACGTGGGAGACAGCCTCGAGATCGAAATTGAGGGGCTGGGGCGCGCACGGTTCGGGGTCGACGGCAGCAGCCCCCACAAAACCGCGGCGTTCGTTCCGGGGCAGACAAGCGTGAAGCCGCTGGAAAAAGGAATGCTGATCAGCCGGGTCGATTGAGGCCCGTGGCGTCCACGGCGCGAATATCGATAAATCGCGCCGTGGGGAAATGGATGCGGGGAAATGCCCCGCATCGTTCTCCGGAGGCTTATTCTCCAGCTATCCAGGTACGATTGTACTCTTCAACGCGCCACCCGTCTTCCTCCATGAAGCGGGCTTCGCCAAGATCGAGCTCGGCAGCGACGGCATTCAGGGCCTCCGGCGACGTGTCCGGCCACTCGCCCGTTTCCAGCCGCTCCATCATGACCTCGACAAGAGCGGTGGTTTCGGACGCCTCGAAGCCGCAATGGTCGGTGAACTTGAGCAGCGACTGACGGTAGAGATCGGTCGTGCCCTTCTCTTCCACGAGCGCTTGATAGCCCTGCATCAGGCTATAGGGAATCGAGTTGTCGCCCAGGCTGTGCACGCGGATCGTAGGCACCTGCAGGTCCCCGTCCGCTGTTCTTCCGGGCTGGCTCCAGTAATCGAGCGCATAGTCGGACGCTGCGATGCGGGGCGCGGAATTGATGCGCTCGATGTCCTCGCCGATATCGAGGCCCGCCTCGGCATAAAGATGTTCGACAAGCTCCTTCATGATCGGCGATGCCGTATCGTAGAAGGCTGCGTAATCGATGCCCTCATTGCCTGAAAGCTGCTGGCCCGAGGCGGCATTCTCGAACATCACGCGCGATTGGCCGCCGACGGTGCCGGTAAGCCGCAATGCCGAAGGCACCAGTTGATCGGACAGTGCTTCGGAGGTGAGCGGATCGGGGAACGGCTGATCCGCAGCCTCCCAGGGGGACCATTGGCCGATCGCGAAGGCAAGGGCGAGGCGCGCCCGTCCCTCGGGAGTCTCTCCCAATGTCTCCACCGCGCTGCGCCATGAGGCCTGGATGTCGCCGATCGTCCTGCCGTCGGAGCCGGCGCCGTTCGGCATGTTGACGATGCGAAGGTCGCTCGCGGAGCCCAGGCCGGCTTCCTCATACGCGTCCGCGAGGAGCGTCTGCATGGCAAACCAGCCATCGAGGTAGCTGTTCATGATCCACACCGGTATATGCGCCGACAGAACGACCGCACCGTCTATGCGATCGGAGAAATCCTCGGCGGCGGCGAGACTGACGAATCCGGCTCCTGAGCAGCCGAACGCCAGCACCCACTCGGGATCGTACTGCTCCTCGAAAATCGTTTGAACGGCTTCGAGGTTATGTATTTCCCGCTGCGGATCATACTGCCACGTGCGCATGGGATGGCGCGCCAGACCCGCGAAGGCATAACCTCTGCTCAGCAGATCCGTAAAGCGCTCCGTCTGCGAATTCGCCGCATAGTCGAGATCGCGCAGGAGCACGCCGTTCCAGTCGGTGGGCACGCTGATCAGCCAGGCCGTGCCGTCGGGCAGGGTGCCGCTTATCTCTTCGATTTTCTGTGCTTGCGCCACTGGACTGGCGACAAGCATTGCCAGCAACGCGAACGCCGCGGTGCCGCTCTTCAGATATTTGCGATAGCTCTTCTCAAGCGTGTCAAAGGTCATCTTATCTTCCTCCTGAACGAGCCAAACGCCCCGCCGGAGGGGTAAAACGTTTAGCTTCCTAACAAATCAAGACTACTTTTCAAAAGATAGTCTGTCAATGACAGTTCTCGTTCTGTATTTTTGAATGGGGGGAGTTCGTGTATAAATATATGTAGGAATCTTCATAGTATTTTGCAAAAATATATGGTTCCGGATGAGAGAATTACATCCTCTTTTCCAGATTGCATGCCGTGTCATGCGATGGCGGGGCCAGGGTTGCCTTGATATCCCCGGTTGTTGGGTGTCAATAATCGAAGCCTAAAACAGGCGTCGTTATAGCTTTTTCCGATCCATCATTCAGCGGTCCGTGCATACTGGGCTTCGAGGGCGAGGCGATGATGCCAAACTGTCCGGGGAACGCCTCGTCCCAATGCGTCCCCTGGTGGAACGGGAGCGGAGGCCGCAACGGGGGTCTCCCGAAATACGGCCTCGCCAATGCGCAATCCTTCCGCTGCGGACCTTAGCGTTGTGAAATCGTGCGCTCCTGGTGCGCGGGATCTGTGGCCAGTTTCCTTGTCCGTCGCCATATGCCCAGCGCGATCGCGAGAACGGTCACCGGTATGGAAAGGAAAAGGTAGGGAGAGAGCGCCGCCGCAGCGGCCGCCAGAATCACCACCCGCACAATTGGCTTCAATTCGACTTCCAGAGCAAGCGCCAGAAGAGTCGTGGCCACGATGCCGCCCAACGCGGCAACACCGATTTCCAAGGCACTGCCCTGGGCCAGCAAGGCTTCGTTCCATACGAAGAAGAACGGGAGAATGAACCCGATGGCGGCCAGCTTCACCGACGTGACGGCAATCTTCATTGGGTCTTCATCCGCGATTGCGGATGCGGTGTATGCTGCCACCGCGATAGGCGGCGTCAGGGCGGAGAGCAGGGCGAAGTAGAGCAGGAACATGTTGGAGGCCAGCAGGGGCAGCCCGACGACCGTGAACGCCGGACCGACGAGCACGGCCGCAAGAATATAGGCGCTGGGCGTGGGCATCCCCAGTCCCAGAAGAATCGCGATGCCGGCGGCGAGCAACAGGACGACGAAGGGGCCCGAACCCGACAGCATCAGGACAAGGCTCGACGTCTTGAGGGCAAGGCCGGTCATCGTCAGCCCGCCAATGATCAATCCCGCTGCGGCGCAGGCGCCGGCCACCGGCAACATGCGGATGGTCGCCTCGCCCAGCCCCTCCAGCATCTTGCGCGGCGTCATCCGGGTCCGCTTGGTCAGCAGGGACGCGACAACCAGGGCAACCGTGCCGTAAACGGCGACGTAGGTGGGCGTATAGCCCATCAGCAGGGCTACGGTGATCACCACGAGCGGTATGACGAACACCCATCCCGTCTTCAGGGTCTCCTGCACCGGGTCGACGTCCTTGACGCCTTGCAGTCCCTGGCGAACGGCACGGAAATGCACCTGCAAATAGACGCCGATATAATAAAGGATCGCCGGAATCAGCGCCGCGAGCACGACGTTCCGATAATCGATGCCGGTATACTCGGCCAGGATGAATGCGGCCGATCCCATGACGGGCGGCATGGCGGCTCCACCCGTCGAGGCCGCGACCTCGACAGCGCCCGCGAAACGCGGGGAGTATCCGAGCCGCTTCATGATCGGAATGGTGATGGATCCCGTGGTCGCCACATCCGAAGTCGGACTGCCCGAGATCATTCCGTACATGCCGGACGATATGACGGCGATCTTGGCCGGGCCTCCGGGCGAGCGGCCCGTGAGCGCCGCTGCGAGCTGGAACATGAATTCGGCGCCTCCCGCATGAGACAGGACCGAACCGAACATCACGAACAAGAAGACGTAGCTGGCTGCCACCTGGATGGGTACGCCGAATACGCCGTCGGTGGTGTACATCAGAACGTCGACAAAGGAACCGAAGTCGATGAACCCATGGCCGAGCGGGGGCGGGATCAGGTGTCCCCAAAGGTTGTAGGCAAGGAAAATGAGCAGGACGATCGTAAGCCCGATGCCGGTTGTCCGCCTGGCCGCCTCGATGGTCAGGGCAAGCAGGAGCGTGCCGAAGAAGAGCTGGTCGCCGGGCAGTGGCCGGAGGAGCGTGATATGATTGGCCAGGTCAGCCCTGATCGTAAAGAAGTAGATGCCGCACGCGACGCTCGCACCGCTCAGGACCCAATCGGCAATGCCGATCCGGTCCGTTGATGTCGAGGTCGGACCGACCGTCAAAAACAGCAGGGCATAAATGCCGCAGACGAACAGAATGCCGATCAGCAGCGCATCGGGCAGCGCAAAGATGTTGGCATATACAACGCCGACGGCAAAAATCGCGGCAGCAACGGTCAAGGTTTGACGCGGCACGCCGTCGAAAGATCGACGGCGGCCGGTTCCGACGAGTTTGGCCAAGGCCATTTACCCACTCCTCCGGTTGTTCTTGGAAACGGAAACTATTCGATCAGGCCCGCTTCCTGGTATGCCCGCAGGGCGCCATCGTGGTACGGCACTGCGGTCTCCCGAGTGAGCAGCGTGGTGTCCAGGTCGGCCATTGCCGGATGGACCGAGCGTATTGAGTCGAGATTGTCGATCAGCGCCTTGGTCAGCGTGTAGGCATCTTCCTCGCTCATCTCCGCGCTGGCGATCAGAACGGCACCCAGAGCCAGGGTCTCGATGGCTTCGGGCTGGTTCTCATAGGAATCGGCGGGAATCGTGAACTCGGCGATCGAGAATTCCTCGGCGATCTGCGCCCTGACATCGGCCGGAATGCTCAGCAGTTTGATGTCGAGTGCGTTCTCGATTTCCCGGATGGAGCTGTGACCGACGAAAACACCGTTCGCGTAGAGATCGACACGACCGTTCTGGAGCAGGCCGGCCTGCTCGGACGAACCGGCCTGAACGACTGCTCCGCCCCATTGGGCGATCGCTTCGTCGTCGGCGCCCGCCGCCGCCATGATGGCAGACGCAATCTGGCCGGTGATATTGCCGGCTCTGTTTACTGTCATACGCACCGGAACCTGCGCGGCAGCAAAATCGTCCACGGAATCGACTTCATGCTCTTCGGCAAAGCTGCGCGTCGTGACGAACTGCATGGGTGCCCAGTCGTAAAGGTAGCCGATCGTGCGTAGATTTTCGATCGGCGCACTGAAGGGCTCGCCACCCTGTGCCGCGATAGCAAGCTCGGCGTCGTGGATAAGTCCGATTTCGGCCCTTCCTTCGCTGATCATAGCGGCATTGGCAAATCCGCCGCCGGTAGTCTGGTAGGTAATCGTCGAGTTTGGATCGTTTGCCTTCACGACGGCATCTAGACCCGCGCCAAGAAGCGTCCAAAGTCCTCCGGGGCTGGCGCCCGCGAGTGTGAGATTGAGCGACTGCGCAGTCGCCGGCAGCACCGGCGCCACGATAAAGGCGAGGGATAGTCCGGTCAGGGTAATTCGCGATAATGGCATCTGTTCCTCCCATTGGAAATCTGAGCTTTTGCAGAAATCTCGCTGCCGGATAGCTCCGCTCCGCGGCCGGCAGGATCAACGTTATGGTTAGTTCCCTAAGCAGTCAAGCGCGATGGTTTCAAAATCCGCCGCGGTCCGGCCGTGATGCGCCCCGGGGGGGTGTATAAGGCCAACGCAGCCAAGACTCATGGGTCTCGACACAGTCCTTGCCGGCTCCCGGAGCCGACAAGGAGAGAAGGGGGCGTCTCGCATTATTCGCCTGGAACCCATGTGCGATTGTAGGCCCCGACCTCCCGGTCGCCATTGATCGAACTCGATCAGGTCCTGGGCGGTGGCGGCCAGAGGCACCAGGCTGGACGCTGCCAGCAGCAGGCCCGTGAAGACATTCCACCGGCGCCGCGCTGTCGATTAATTGAAATTCAACATGGAACTTCCCTCCTCCGGAAGTGGTCTGTGACGATCAGATCGGCGTTCCCCCCCCTCGCGCCAATTTAATTAGTTTGCTTACTTAGTTATATGTGTCAAGCCACCCGTTGGCCGAATTCCGAGGCAAGGGAACTCTGGGCGATCGCCTTCATGGAGCTGTTCTGGATTGGCAGAATCGGCCTCGTCCATCTTTCGCTCCTGCGGCCTTCGCTTTTGCCTAACTTCGGCCCGGGGTTCCGCATGAACCGGGATTGTGAGGGGAAGCGGTCCGCTTCCATCGGGCTGTGCGCGAGGAAACGAGAAATGTGGCGGGAAGGGCGGTTGCGTTCCTGTCGTGGCGGGAGGAGAGCTGCCGGCTTGCAGATATGTCGTTACAAATCGCAAGGCTGCGACATGCCAGCAGACCTTTCGGCCGCGCGGGCCGAAAGGTCTTTTTGAGGCAGGGATGGGCGGCTTATTCGGCCGCGACCATTTCATTATGATTGACGAGAGTGCGCCAATCAGTCGTTTTGGGGAACACGCCCTCGCGCGACATGATCCGCGAATGCGGCAGCCGGGGCTCTTCAGTGCCGATGGCCTTGCCGCCTTCGGCGACCTTCCGCGCAGCATCGACCATCAGACGACGGAACTCGACGATGGCGAGATCGGATGCCCCGAGGATATCGTTGGTGCGATCGACGATCGGCCCCATGGAAACCCACATGACGATGTCCTGATTGGGAATGCCCAGAACGCCGGTGAAGTTGCCCTGCTTCATCAGCTCGCGATCCTGGAGGAAGTTGTTCTCCAGCGTGCGGCGCGAGCGCCATTTCTCGTCCAGATCGACTCCCTTCTCCGCATGGTTGAACTTGCGCCACTCCTCGGTGGTGGGGCATGCCGTGCCACCCCACGCGATGAAGTGGAAATGCGTGGTCTCGTCGTCGACAGGGACGATGACGCTGGCGACATTGTAGGAGCTGTTGGGTGGAATCAGCGAGTAATATGGCGCAATGAACTCGGTGATGCGCAGGTAGTCATGCGTGGCTGCATTCTTGATCGGCTTGCGGATCGCCGCGTAGTGGAACCCGTAGCTCGTCGTCTGCGTCTGCATGCGCGGCGACTTGTCCGTCGAGGGGCGATACCACGACTTGTCGTCGGCTGCGGCGCCCTCGACCCTGGCCGGCACCATATCGGAGGAGTGCAGGCTCGAGGAATGCGCGCTGTCGATCTGGCCTTCGTGAATCTGCGCCCAGTTCGCAGGAACACGAATCTTCAGGATTGCCAAAGGCGTATCCACGGTAGGAGCAAAGGCGGGCGGGTCGAATTCAGGAACATCTTCCTTGTCGCCGAACCAGGCCCAGACGAATCCGCCCCATTCCTTGACGGGATAGGCGCGGTGGCTCACCTTGTTGAGGAGGGGACTGCCTTCCGGCTCCGACGACATGGCGATGACCTTGCCGTCCACATCCATTTTCCAGCCGTGATAGAGGCAGCGCAAACCGCACTCCTCATTGCGTCCGAATACGAGCGAGGCACGCCGGTGCGGACACAGCTCATCGAGAAGTCCCACGCGGCCATTGGTGTCGCGAAAGGCGACGTACCTCTCCCCGAGTGCCTCGACCAGCAACGGGGTGCCATCCGGCTCGGCGACCTCCTCGATAAGGCAGACCGGTGTCCAGTGCTGGCGCATCAGGCGTCCCATCGGGGCGTTGTTCGATACCCGACACAAAAGATCGTTTTCTTCGGAAGTAAGCATCGTCTCCATCCCTCATTAAGTTAGGAAGCTAAGAGTTTAGTGCATCTCAATTGCGAAGTCTAGGCATTGACAGAAATTAGTTAGGTAGCTAAGTGAACGGAAAAAGCAAGCTGGATGGTTTTCCCGTGATCATAACCGACGACGATCTTATCACGATGACCGTGAGTTCGCGCCGCGAATTGACGCCGAGTATCGTGGAGTTCGTGCTCAAGCCGGAGGAGGGGGGCAGCTTGCCCGAGTACGGCCCGGGCGCCCACATAACCGTGGAAACCCCTTCGGGGGCGATGCGCCGCTATTCGCTCGTCGGCGGCGAGGCGAACACCTATACGATCGCGGTCAAACGGGAGCCGGAATCGCGCGGAGGCTCCCAATCGATGCATGATGAGGTCGCTGAAGGGAACAAGCTCCGGGTCGCTCCTCCCGAGAACGAGTTTTCTCTCGGTCCCGCGCCCGACTATCTCCTGATCGCTGGCGGCATCGGCGTTACGCCGATCTATGCAATGGCCAAGCGTCTCAAGGAGCAGGACAAGCCGTTCCGGATAATCTATGTGAGCCGCAGCCCGCAGGATGCCGCCTATCTGGCCGAAATGCGCGACGCCTTCGGCGACCGGATGATCGTCCATCACGACGAGGGCGATCTCGAGCGAATCTACGATTTCTGGGATCATTTCGAGACGCCCCAGCCGACGCATGTCTATTGCTGCGGGCCGAAGCCGCTCATGGAGGAGATCAAGGCGATTTCGGGCCATTGGCCCGAGGGACGTGTCCATTTCGAGGATTTCAAACCCGTCGACATCGTCCGCCCCGACGACGTGGCTTTCGATGTGGAATTGGCCAAGTCGGGCAAGACGGTGCACGTTCCTGCCGATCGTTCCATACTCGAGGCCGTACGCGACGCCGGTGTGCGGACCGTCAGCTCCTGCGAAAGCGGAACCTGCGGCTCATGCAAGACCCGGCTTCTTGCCGGCGATGTCGACCATCGCGACATGGTGCTCATGGATGAGGAGAAGGACAACACAATCATGATCTGCGTGTCCCGGGCAAAGAGCGGGAATCTTGTCGTTGACCTCTGATTCCCGAGCAATTTCGAATCCCGTCCGATTGGGCGTTATAGGGCTGGGGCGGGCGTTCATGCTCATGCTGCCCGCCTTCCGCTCGGATTCCCGTGTCCGCCTCGTGGCCGCCTGTGCGCCGCGGGAAGCCTCGCGGCGTGCTTTTCAGGCGGAATTCGGCGGCCGCGTCTACGAGAATGTGGAGGGACTCTGCGCCGATCCCGAGGTGGAAGCGGTGTACATCGCCACGCCGCACCAGATGCATGCCGACCACGCGGTAGCCGCCGCCGCGGCCGGCAAACATATCTTGCTCGACAAGCCCTTGGCCGTGGAAATGGCGGATGGACGGCGCATCGTCGAGGCGGCGGAGAAAGCGGGCGTCGATGTGATCGTCGGCCCCAGCCACAGCTTCGATCGCCCCGTGCAACAGGCAGGGGATCTGATTCGCAGCGGCGAGCTTGGCCGGGTTCGCATGATTCAGGCCTTCAACTACACCGATTTTCTCTATCGGCCCCGGCGGCCGGAAGAATTGCGCACGAACGAGGGCGGGGGTGTCATTTTCAGCCAGGGCGTGCACCAGATCGATGTCGTGAGGTTCCTCGCCGGAGGCGTGGGGACCCGGCTGGCGGCGATGACCGGCGCCTGGGACCCCGATCGTCCCACCGAAGGCGCATACAGCGCTTTGATGAGCTTTCAAAACGGGTGCTTCGCGACCTTCACATATTCGGGTTACGCGCATTTCGACAGCGACATCTGGATGGACGGGATCGGAGAGCTCGGGCAACGGAAATCGCCCCAGGGCTATGGCGCGGCGCGCAGGACGCTGGCGACGGTGCTCGATGCGCAGCAGGAAGCTGCGCTCAAGACGACCCGTACATACGGTGCCGGCGACGCACCCAAGCCGGCGGACCAGTATGAACATTTCGGACCGATCGTTGTGCTGTGCGATCGCGGGGACATTCGCCTGGTTCCCTCTGGATTGCACGTTTATGGCGACTTTGAACAGAAATTCGTGCCCGCGCCGACGTTCGAGACAGCGCGCACCGAAGTCATCGATGCGCTGGTCCAGACCGTCCGGCACGGACATCCGGCCGTACAGTCCGCCAGATGGGGTCTGGCGAGCCTTGAAGCTTGCCACGCCATCATCCGTTCCGCAGAGACAGGGACTTTCGTCGACCTCGTCGAGCAGGTGCCCGTATAACAATGAGGGGAGAATAAATGAGCAATCTCAATCTATCGCTTGCCATGGGTGATTACGACCGGACCCGGCCGATCTATGACGGCCGGGTGAAGATCGACGGGGTCGATCCGGTCTGCATGCTGCTTTCGCCCGAGGAGATGTTCTTCAGGGCATTCCGGCACCAGGCGTTCGACATCAGCGAGCTTTCGCTCTCTTCCTATTCGATCTCGGTCGCGCGCGGAGAGCCCCATTATGTTGCGGTTCCCATATTCCTCTCGCGTGCGTTCCGCCACACGTCCATATACATCCGCACCGACAAGGGCATTTCCACGCCGGCGGACCTTCGCGGACGCCGTATCGGAATCGCGGAATACCAGCTATCGGCCAATGTCTGGGTGCGTGGAATTCTCAAGGACGAGTACGGCCTCGGCGCCGAGGACATCGTCTGGGTCCGCGGCGGCATGAATACGGCGGGGCGTCCCGAAAAGATCAAGGTCGACCTGCCGCCGAACGTGAAGGTCGAGGAAGCCCCTCAGGGCGCCACGCTGAACGCCATGCTTGCCGCTGGCGAGATAGACGGGTTCATAGGGCCGCGCGCGCCTCTGTGCTACGACGAGGAACACCCGCATGTGGGGCGCCTGTTCACCGACTCGATCGGCGCGGCCGAGGACTATTTCAGGCGCACCGCCGTCTTCCCCATCATGCACGTTCTGGGTGTGCGGCGCCGTCTGGCAGACGAGCATCCGTGGCTGCCGGGAGCACTGCTGAAGGCTTTCACCCGCTCGAAGGCGATGTCGGATGCTGCGCTGGCGGATACTTCTGCAACGAAGGTCACCATGCCGTTCGTCGAAGACAATCTTCGTCGCGCTCGCAACCTGATGGGCAACGATATATGGTCCTACGGCGTCGATCAGAACAGAAAGGTCCTCGAGACGTTTCTCGGCTATCACTATGAGCAGGGGCTCTCTCCCCGAAAGGTCGATGTGAACGAGCTCTTTCACCCTGCGACCCTAGAAAGCTTCAGTCTCTGAACCATGACGAAATTTGTGCCAGGCGACATAGTCGAAGTCGAAACACCGCGTGGACATGCCTATGTCCAGGTTACCCACAATCATCCCTCCTACCCCGAGGTGGTGCGGGCTCTTGCCGGACCATACGAACAGGGCGCGGATGCGGCCACCCTTGCCAGGCTCGATACGCGCTTTATCGCCATGATCCCCTTGGCCGCAGCCGTCGACATGGGATCCGTTTCTGCGCGCCTGATGGGCAACGCTCCCGTACCGGACGCGCTGAAGGCTTTCCCCAAGTTCAAGATGTCGATACTCGACAAACATGAGGGCAAGCGGGAGAACGTGGCCTATTGGTGGTTCTGGGATGGCGATACGCTCAGCTACGACGTCGATCCTGGGCCTGAAATCGAGGATATACCCCCGCGTGAGGTCATGTCGATCGAGGAATTTGTGAGGACAATCAGTCCGCCGTAAGCTTCGGGAGCGGTGGAGGCCAAGAGTGGGATGTTAACCCAGATGGACGTCTTCGTCGAGGTGCTTCAAAATATTATTTTGAATTGATTTCAAATATTGAAGCAAGAGACCACGTTCATTGATGGAGAAACCTTCAACAGATGCATCTACGACCTCCTTCGCAAGTGGCATAAGGATATTTTCCAACTCGCGTCCGCGACCGGTCAAAAAGACATTTATTTTTCGTCGGTCCTCGTCGTTTCGCTTTCTCTGAACTAATCCAGAAGCTTCCATCGTTCTGATTGCGCTCAATGTCGTCGGCTCCATAGTGCCGACCAAAAGGGACAATTCTCGCTGAGTTTGCCCGTCCTTGTGCCACAAGGCGCGTAGAAAATACCACATGCCAGGTGTTACCCCATACGGCGCAATCTTCTGGTGGAGGAGCCGCTGTATAAGCCGATGAGTAAGGCGAGCTTGGTAGCCGACACTTTGCTCGAAAGGCAATTTGATGTTTTGAGGTGCTTTGCCAGCCACAGCGTTCTGGTCTTTCTGCTCATCAGTCGAGCCTTTGTCCCTCGGAGTTCCACTCTGAAAAGCGGTTGGAGTGGCTCGGCTTCCGCATTCATGAGCTATATTCGAGCCCACAACGCGTAATCTAGCTTTTGATTCGTTGCTCCAGTTCGAGTGACGTTAATAAATATCTCTTACTGGTAGGTTATCGCCCTAGGCATAGAGTGTGACGTTGCCCCACGGACCTAATCCAGTTTGAAATAGACTCTGGCCCATCGAAAAGGACCAGAGATGAAGCGCAACAGGTTTAGCGAAGAACAGATTATCGGCATTCTCAAAGAGCATGAGGCAGGCGTTCCGGTCGCTGATTTGTGCCGCAAGCACGGCGTGAGCAACGCCAGCATCTACAAGTGGAAAGCCAAGTATGGCGGCATGGAAGTGAGCGAGGCCAAACGGCTGAAGTCGCTCGAGGACGAGAACGCCAAGCTCAAGAAGCTCTTGGCCGATGCCATGCTGGACAACTCCGCACTCAAGGATCTTCTCGGAAAAATGTATGACCCGCCCTGTCCGTGCAAGGTCGTTTCGACGGTGACGGTTCAGTCTGCGTAAATGTATCCGGCCTCTCGCGAGTGGACCACTGTTGTGGCCAGGCCATGATGAGATCCGCACGCATCGTTCCCGAATAACTGGTTCGGGCAAGGGCCCGCTTTTTTGCACTGGGTTTACGCTGCGTCGATCAACTGTTTCGTCATCATCTCCACGAACCTCGCAGTTCGCGACAGCAAGTCCTAGCTCATGGCCGGGGCCTGCCGTTCGTAGCTTGAGCCCGACCGGGTCATGATCACCCACGCGATACGGGCGATCTTGGCAGCCAGAGCCACGGTGACTTTGTTTTTGTGCATACGGGACTGAAGGCCATCAAGCCAATTGCCCAAGCGATCTCGGGTCCTATCGAGATGATTGACGCAGGATCGTGCGCCGTGAATGAGCATGCGACGCAGATATTTGTTTCCGCGCTTGCTGATGCCAAGCAGTGTGGTCTTGCCGCCGGTGGAATATTCTCTGGGCACCAGGCCTAGCCAGGCCGCCATATCCCGCGCCTTCTTAAATTGCTTTGCAGAACCGGCCGATGCGAGAAGAGCTGTCGCGCCCAATGGTCCAATGCCGGGGATCGACATCAAACGGCGTGCCGTATCGCTGCGTGCTGCGATCTCTTCAATCTCGCGATTGAGGTGCTCAATGCGACCCTCCAGTTCGGCGAGCTCTTCAAAACTTATGGCCAGAATGCGCCGCATGGCTGGTGTCAGGTCGTTGTCCTCATCGGCCAGGATCTTGGGGAGATCGACCTTGAACTTGCCAGCGCCCTGATGGGTGGCGATGCCGTATTCGAGGCAGAAGGCTCGCATCTGGTTTATCAGTCGGGTGCGATGGGCGATCATGCGATCCCGGATTCTGTGGAGTGCCTGCAGATCGACCTGTTCGGTGGTCTTGATCTCGACAAAGCGCATTGTCGGTCGCGTTGCCGCTTCAGCGATCGCCGCTGCATCGATGATGTCACTCTTGTTCGACTTCACATAGGGCTTTACGAACTGAGCGGGTATGCTCCGAACGGTATGCCCCAAAGCAGAAATTTTTCGCGCCAGCCACTGGGAGCCTGGGCACGCCTCCATCCCCACAAGAGTTGGTGAAGCGCGCTCGAAAAACTGAAGAAGTGTCTCACGCCGGAAAGTGACCTTCTGGATTGGCGCCCCGGTCGGGTCGAGCCCAACCACATGGAAAAGGTTTTTGCCGATATCGATTCCGAATACCGCGGCCGGTCGCGGCTTGTTGCGTATCGTCATCTGTTCCTCCTCTTGCTGACGATGCCCCATTCTGAGCGAGAGGACGGGGCGGGTCATCCCATTAATGGTAGCGCCCGCCGCCAGGCGAAAGGCTGTCGCTTATCTCAGGGAAACGTTTGAGATGAGCGAGCGGCGGGCGTGCACAGTGCTGGGCTGTTGCCGCATGACCATGCGGTATCAGGGCAGCCGCGTGGATGACGTCGATCTGCGTGACCGAATGAAGGCGATTGCCCATGAGCGCCGGCGCTTTGGGTATCGGCGCCTGCATGTGTTGCTGCGCCGGGAAGGCTATGTGGTCAACCACAAGCGCCTGTTCCGGATGTATCGGGAAGAGAAGCTCTCGGTGCGGCGCAGGGGCTGCCGAAAGCGGGCCTTGGGAACGCGGGCCCCGATGGTCATCCCCATGGCGCCGAACGAGCGCTGGTCGTTGGACTTTGTCTCCGATCAGCTCACCGATGGTCGCCGGTTCAGGGTTCTGACGGTCGTGGACGACTGCACCCGGGAATGCCTGGCACTCATCGCCGATACATCCCTCTCAGGGCTGCGGGTTGCCCGAGAGCTCGAAACGATCATGGCGGCACGTGGCAAACCGAAGATGATTGTCAGCGACAACGGCACCGAGTTCACCTCCAATGCCATCCTGGGCTTTGCCGACCGGCACAATATCGATTGGCATTACATCGCACCGGGAAAGCCGATGCAGAACGCGTTCATTGAATCGTTCAATGGCAGGCTCAGGGACGAAATGCTCAACGAGACCCTGTTCCCGAGCCTCTCCTACGCCCGGATTGCCCTGCGAGAATGGCGAGCCGACTATAATGGAAATCGCCCACACTCGCGGCTCGGCTGGCTCACCCCAACCGAATACGCAACCACCTTTACCCCACGACGGGACCTGGCGCTGCGCTCAATGGCCAGCTCCACGCCAGCCCCCGTCTTCCACCAGGCTCAGCAGGGCCAAAACAACCCCCGGAGTCTACGTCACGCTGGATAAAAGATGGGGGCAACGTCATCTGGAACGCACCCTACAATGGTCCTCATCCCAATTTGACGAATAGCTTTTGTGATACAAAATGCGGAATATTGTGTTACACGTAGGTTGTGGAAAACGTATCATACTGTTTATTTTCCAAGCTTACGACGAGGGTTCGATTCCCTTCACCCGCTCCATTTTCGCTCCCTAATGGCCAGCCTCATTTTGCTTCGGGCCAAGGATCTCAAGAAAAAGAACCCCGGCAACTGCGCAAGCGCAGAGCCCGGGCCGCGCGAGCGGTGGCGCGCATTGCGCCAAGTGAGCCTGGCACCTCACCGATGGGGCCAAATTGCCGATAGGCATGGCGTTGCGGTGACCGACTTCAGAACCGCCGCCGCAACAAGTGGAAGACCCGAGGTCGGCTGGTGAGATACTTGCTTCAAATTCCCGGGCTAACCCGCGTCAATGCATTTACACTTGGCCCCAGATTGCTTCCGCAGTCCGCACCACCAGGTCGAGCTTGCGCCTTTGGTCGTCCATGGTGATGGAATTGCCTTCCTCGGTGGATGCAAAACCGCATTGCGGAGCGATGCCCAACTGCTCGATATCGGCGTATTCGCTCGCTGCCTCGAACTTGCGCTTGAGGTCGTCGATATCCTCGAGCTCCGCCGTTTTGGTGGTGATGAAGCCGGGCAATACGCGCTTCTTGCCTTTGGGCAAAAGGCGCAGCGGCTCAAGCCCGCCAGCCCGCTCCGTATCATATTCCATGAAATAGATATCGACATCGGTCTGGTTGAAGATAGCGTCCGCCGCCGGGTCATAAGCGCCTTCAGCCACCCAGGTGGATTTGAAATTGCCGCGGCACATATGCATGCCGATCAGCATGTCCTCGGGGCGGTCCGCGATGGCGTCGTGCATCATCTTGGCATAGCGCCCGATCAGCCAATCGGGGTCCTCGCCCTTGGCCTTGCGCTCGGCACGGATCTTGGGGTCGCAAAGATAGGCAAAAAAGATATCGTCCATCTGCAGATACCGGCAGCCGGCGTCATAGAAGGCCTTTACAGCGGCTTTGTAGGTCGCGGTGATGTCCTCGAAATAAGCCTCGGCGTCGTGCTTGTAGTCCTGGACCGCGATGTCCTCCTCGGCAATGCGGAAATGGATCGCGCTGGGGCCGGGAATGGAGATCTTCGGCGTAACGGTGGTATTGGCGGCGACGAACTTGAAATGGTCCAGCATGGGGTGGTCTGCCGGAAAGCTCAGCCTGTCGGTGATCACCGGCACGTCGGCCTTGGTGGCCACGCCATGAAACTGGATGCCGCCGCCCTCACGCTCGATGATGTCGAGCCCATTGAGCATGCCCATGAAATCGAAATGCCACCAGGCGCGGCGGAATTCGCCATCGGTCACCGCCTTGAGGCCGGCATCTTCCTGCATGCGGATGACGTCGCGGATTGCCTCGTCCTCGATGGCGCGCAATTCATCGGCTCCCATGCCGTTCTTTTTTGCGCGCGCCTCGCGGGCCGCCTTGATGCTATCGGGGCGCAGGAAACTGCCGACGACGTCGGCGCGATAGGGCGGCTTGGCGAGTGCCATGAGTAACTCCTCCTTGGGGCTGGTTAAGGTCAGGCTAGGGCCGAACGGCGCGCAAGACAACACCGTGGTGATATTGCGCGTCAGCGCTCAGGCCCGCGGGTTCAATCTGAACGGTACCTCGGCATACCCGTCCTTTCGAATGCGCTCTTCGACCCGGGCTGTCGGCCCGCCAAGTGAAACATCGCTGGCATCCATCTCGGCATAATAGGTCCACTCGAGATGCTGCAGGCTGTTGGGAATTGCCGCCTCCGGCGCACGGGGCAGCGCCAATAACGTGGCTTTGTGGCCCGGATTGTCGGCTGCCTTGGACATGAACACCATCACTTGCATGCATCACCTCATCCGCGTCGATCTTCCCCCGGCACCGATGCACCCGGAAAGGCCGCGCCTGACGGCGAGTGAATCCCAAGGGAGCTGGCTTGTCCAGCGGGCAAGGGTGGAGCAGGGGCAAGCCTCCTGGTGTCCGACCTATTTGCGAAACCCCGACATCGGTGTTCGAGCCGGCTGTGTGTCGATTTTTCTAAATGCCGAAAGGGAACGGGAATAGGAGCAACATCGTTGGCGACATGATGGGCCCCGGGCTGTGCGCGGGGAAAAGGCTCAAGCGGGGAGGAGGGGGCACTGACACCTTTGGCTCACCACATGTTGACGCACATCATCGTCATGAACCTGCTGGTGCCGGCGGTGCTGTTTGGCATTCCCACACGATGGATCAGAGGGATCTGGCGATACTGGCCATATGCGACGACTGCCCAGTTGGCGCTGCTTTGGGGCTGGCACAGCCCGCCGGTACTCGATGCCGCCATGGGCTCACAGGCCCTGACGGCCGCCATGCATCTCACTCTCGCTTTTGCAGCGGCAGGATTTTGGGCGGCCATCATCGATATGCCCGCCACCGGCCGCTGGCGATCGATCTTTGCCCTGCTGATCACCGGCAAGCTTTTCTGCCTTTTGGGCGTGCTCCTGGTCTTCGCCCCGCGCTCTCTTTACGGTGCCATGGGGGCCCATGGCGATGGCGCCGCAATGCTCTCCCCGCTCGCGGACCAGCAGTTGGCCGGGCTGATCATGGTAGCCGCGTGCCCGCTCACCTATGTGCTGGCCGGTATCTGGATTGCCGCGCGCTGGTTTCTTGCGCTTGAGGCGCAGGGGCGCATGAATGCCTGAGCGGACAGGGGACGACGACGTGGTTATGGTGCGTCGGCTGACCCGCTGGCAGCGGCTGGGCATGGCGGCGCTGTTTTTGATGGGCGTATTCGTGGTTGGCGCCGCTGTGTTTGTCTGGACCGGTTATTACAATATCAGTGCCAAGAGCGAGCACTGGGACTTCACCACTGAAATTCTCCAGACCGTGCGCGATCAGTCGATCCGTGCCAGAGCCGATTCCATCGCTGTGCCCGATCTCGACGATCCCGCAATGATCGCTTTGGGGCGTGAGCACTATCGCGGCGGATGCGCAAGCTGTCACGGATTGCCCGGCGAGGAGCGCAATCCTGTGGCGCGCGCCATGCTGCCTGATCCTCCCGACCTGGCCTATGCCTTTGAGCGCTACGAACCCGGCGCCCTGTTCTGGTTGATCGACAACGGCATCAAATACACCGGGATGCCGTCCTGGCCCGGGACAGGACGCCAGGACGAAGTCTGGCCGATGGTTGCCTATCTTAAATCGGTGCACGATGAGATTGCACCCGGCACCGTGCTTGATGACACGAGTTCGGATGGCGAGCCGATCGATACCTATGGCTTTCAGGTGCTCGACGAATGCAGCCGCTGCCATGGCGACGCCCAGACCGGGCCGGTCAGCGACCGCGTGCCCTCCCTTTCCGGACAGCCACCCGATTATCTCGAACGCGCCCTGCGCGAGTACCGCGCCGGCCTGCGTGAAAGCGGCTATATGGAACCGGCAGCTTTTGCCCTCACCGACCAGGCCATATCCCGGTTCGCAACGCTTTATTCCCAATATCCATCCCGGTCCGCTGATACCGAATTTGATCCCGACCAGGTTGCACGCGGCGCTGAAATCGCCATGAACGGCGTGCCGGAAGACGATGTGCCCGCCTGTACCAGTTGCCATGGAAACGGCAATCCGCAATTTCCAAACCTGGCCGGACAGTCGCAGACCTATCTCGAAGGGCAACTCGAACTCTGGCGCAACGGCGGGCGCGATACCACGCCCTATGGGCAGATCATGGCCGTGATCGGCCGGAACCTGACCCCGAGCCAGATCGAAGATGTCAGTGCCTTTTTCGCCAGCCTCGAGCAACCGGCATCCGGAGGTGGCCAGTGAACCGGACTGCCTCGCTTCTAGCCTGCATCATTGTGGTTTTTCTGGCCGGATGCTCCTCCATGCAGTCGGCTCTGCACCCCACAGGCGCGGAAGCCGGGCGGGTCGCGTCCCTGTTCTGGATCATGACGATCGGCGGCGCCCTGATCATGGCCATGGTGGTCGTTGCCGCCGCCCTGGCCATTTATGGTGGCAGGCTGCGCGGAACGCTTTCCAGCGAGCGGTTCGTTGTCGTGATGGGACTGGCCTTCCCTGTCGTCGTGCTCACCGCGCTCCTGATCTATGGTTTCGCTCTGATGCGGGCCGGTGAGCCCCAGCAAGCCAATCCCGACGGCCTGCGGGTCGAAATCGCCGGTGAACTCTGGTGGTGGCGGGTAACCTATGTAACTCCGGACGGACGCCGGGTGAGTTCGGCCAATGAGCTGCACCTGCCGGTCGGCCAGCCGGTCGAAATCGCTCTCACCAGCACCAATGTCATTCATTCCTTCTGGGCGCCTCAACTGGCTGGCAAGCTCGACATGATCCCCGGGCGCACCAACACACTGACCGTCACCGCGAAAGAGGAGGGGATAAGCCGGGGGCAATGCGCTGAATATTGCGGCGGCGCCCATGCGCTGATGGCATTCCATCTCGTGGCGCAATCACCTGAGGATTTCGATGCGTGGCTTGAAGCCGAGGCCAGCGCCGCGGTCGAGCCGCAAACCGAAATGGCCAGCGAGGGACAGGCCCTTTTCACCCAGACCGGATGCGGAGCGTGTCACGCCGTACGCGGGACCCAGGCGCGCGGCACGATCGGCCCCGACCTCACCCATGTGGGCAGCCGCCATTCGCTGGCGGCGGCGACCTTGCCCAATACCGCGCAAGCCTTCGCGCAATGGATCGACGACAACCAGCACATCAAGCCGGACAACAAGATGCCCAGTTACGAAATTCTGTCCGAGAGCCAGATCGACGCCCTTGCGACCTATCTTGAAGGGCTCCAGTGATGGTCGATTTTTCGGGATTTTCCATCTGGATCAATCTGGCGATCTTTGCGGTCGCCGCCGTCGTGGTCTGGCTGGCCGGTGCAAGGATCACCCGCTATTCCAATGCCATAAGCGAGAAGACTGGCATCGGTCAGGCTGCTATCGGCCTGTTGCTCTTGGCCGGCGTCACGTCTCTCCCTGAAATCGGCGTGACCGTCACCTCGGCCGCCACAGGCGCCTCGGCAATGGCCGTCAACAACCTGTTCGGCTCGATTGCGGCACAGGTGGTTGTCCTGGCGATCGTCGATCTGGTCATCGGGCGCAGGGCACTCACCTCTTCGATACCCGACCCCATGGTCATCCTGCAGGGTGGGCTGAACGTGCTGCTAATCACCATTGTTGCGGCAGGGATGGTGGTGGGCGACTTCCCCATTCTCGGCATTGGCGCCTGGGCTTGGATCTGCGGGGCTGCATACGCCTTCGCCGTCTATATCCTGGCCAATTCGCAAGGGCGGAAATCCTGGGTTGCGGCTCAGGCCGGACACGTTGACGACAGGCTGCTCGAGCAGCAGGCCGCCGCGGAAAAAAAGGCGAGCAAACGCCACGGCCAGCATTCCCTGCGCGGGCTCGTCTGGCGAACCGCCGGCCTTGCGCTGGTCATTCTGGTCGCCGGCTATCTGCTTGCGCGGACCGGTGATGCACTGGCCAGTCAGACGGGGCTGGGCGGCGGTGCAGTGGGCTTCATTCTCTTGGCCTTTGGAACATCGCTGCCCGAGCTTTCAACGACGGTAACGGCGGCCAGGGAGGGCCTTTATACGCTCGCTGTGTCCGACATCCTTGGCACCAATCTGATCAATGTCGGGCTGGTCTTTGTGGTCGACCTCGTCGCACAAGGCGAGCCGGTTCTCTCCCAGGCCGATACATTTACCATCTTCGGCACGTTGTTGGGCATCGCGGTCACCTCCCTGTTCGTGATCGGGATGGCCGAGCGCCAAGACAAGACCGTCCTGCGCATGGGGCTGGATTCGGCCGCCGTGTTTGTCTGTTACGCGGCGGGCCTCGTCGTGATGTTTTTCCTGCGGTGAGCCATGAGTGATCGATTGGAACAATTGCCCAACAAGGGCCCCCGCCCCGAAAGCGAGCTTGAAGACCTCAAGCGCATCTGGGCGACGCCCAAAGGCTGGCGACTGCCCACGGCGGTCAACAACACCGTGATCGGCACGCTCTATATCGGGGTGGCGTTCCTGTTTTTCATACTGGCGGGCATCCTGGCGTTGGTGATGCGCACCCAGCTGGCGGTGGGCGACAACACGCTGGTCAACCAGGACCTCTACAATCAGCTCTTTACCGTCCACGGCACGACGATGATGTTCCTGTTCGCCGTCCCGGCCGTGGAAGCGCTCGGTGTTTTGTTGTTGCCGCAAATGCTGGCCGCGCGAGACCTGCCGTTCCCCCGTCTGTCGGCCTTTGCCATCTGGGCCTATGTCATTGGCGGTCTGGTGTTCTTTTCGACCATCCTTTACGACCTCGCCCCCAGAGGCGGATGGTTCATGTATCCGCCAAACACCCTGCCCGAATTTTCGCCCGGCAACGCCGAAGATTTCTGGCTCCTGGGCATCGGGTTCATCGAGATTTCGGCCATTGCCGGGGCAATAGAAATCATCGTCGGCGTGCTGCGCACCCGACCGCCCGGCATGACGCTGGCCAAGATGCCGATCTTTTGCTGGGCCATGCTGATCTTTGCGGCGATGATCGTCTTTGCCTTCCCGGCGGTCATCCTCGCCACCATGCTGCTCGAGATCGAACGCGCCTTCGGCTGGCCGTTCTTTTCGGCCGAACTCGGTGGCGATTCCCTGCTTTGGCAGCACCTGTTCTGGTTCTTCGGTCACCCGGAGGTTTACATCATCTTCCTGCCCGCTGCCGGACTGGTGTCCATGATGATTCCCACGATGGCCCAGACGCCGCTGGTCGGTTACCGGCTCATCGTCGTGGCCCTGATCGCCACCGGTTTCTTTTCGTTCGGTCTGTGGGTGCACCACATGTTCACGACCGGAATTCCGGGGCTGAGCCTTGCCTTCTTTTCAGCGGCCAGCATGGCGGTCGCCATCCCATCGGGCATTCAGGTCTTCTCCTGGATCGCCACCATGGCGGCAGGCCGCAAGCGGTTCCGCCTCAACGTGCCCTCATTGTTCATCCTGGGCTTTCTGTTCATCTTCACACTGGGCGGGCTGACCGGGGTCATGGTTGCCGTCGTGCCCTTCGATTTCCAGGCCCATGACAGCTATTTCGTCGTCGCCCATTTCCATTATGTGCTTGTCGGCGGCATGGTCTTCCCCCTGTTTGCGACCTTCTATTACTGGGCGCCGATCGTGAGCAGGAACATGCTGTCGGAACGGCTTGGCACATGGGCGTTCTGGCTGATGTTCATCGGCTTTAACGTCACCTTCTTTCCCATGCACATAACCGGCCTTGCCGGCATGCCACGGCGCGTTTGGACCTATCCCTCCAATCTGGGCTGGGATGTGCTCAACATGATCTCGACGGTCGGAGCCTTCACGATCGCGGCGGGCGTTCTGGTGTTCGTCATCGACCTCATCCGCAATTTCCGTATTGGCAATGGCGGGCCGGAAAACCCCTGGGGCGCCGGGACGCTCGAATTCCTGCCCAATGATGTCTATGCCATGCGCTCGATTCCGCACGTGACCAGCCGCGAGCCGGTCTGGGACAATCCCGACCTGCCCAGGGAGGTCGATGAAGGCCTCCATTACCTCCCCAACGCTCCGACCGGGGGCCGCGAAACCCTTGTCACCTCGGCTGTCGATGCCAGGCCGCAATACGTCTTGCAGATGCCCGGACCGGGCTGGTCGCAACTGGCGGCGGCGGCCATGACGGCGGCCTTCTTCCTGCTTCTGACCATCAAGCAGGTCGAGATCGCGCTGGCCTGCGGTGTGCTTGCCATCGCCGCCTGCCTTGTCTGGACCTGGCAACTCGACAGGCCCGGCATCGGCAAGGTCGATATCGGTGGCGGCATCAGGGCGCCGACCTATGTCACCGGTCCGCTGTCTCACAGTTGGTGGGCCATGGTCGTCCTGATGCTGGTCTCGGCCTCGCTCTATGTGTCCTACATCTTTTCCTATCTCTATCTCTGGACGGTCTCACCCGACGTCTGGGCGCCGGTCGGCTCACCCGCGCCGCCATCCCTTCTCTTGCCCTTGGGCAGCGCTTTGTTGTTTGTCGGCGGGGCCGCGGTTCTGGCCTGGGCCGGCCGGGCGATCCCCCGCGAGGGCCGGCGCAGCGTTCCGGTTGTCGCCGCGATGGTCCTGGCCGCCTTGGCCATGGCCGGCGCGGTGGGGCTCGAGATTTGGGGGCACATGCTGACCGGGCTGGATCCGACCGCCTCGTCTTATGGCGCCATGGTCTATATGGCGCCGATCCTGACCGGCCAGGCCGGCGCGGCGGCCATCATCATGTGCCTGTTCGCCGCGGCGCGGCACATCACCGGCCAGCTCGACAGCGTCCGTCGCGTAACATTCGATAACGCCGCGCTTCTCTACTATTACACCGTGGGGCAGGGGCTCGTCGGGCTGTTGCTGATCCACGGTTTCCCGCGCCTGATTGGATAGGGCCATGAGTGACGTATCCTCATCCCGGCGTATGGTCGCCACGCTGTTATTTCTGATATTCGGCCCGATCTGCTGGGCGCTCCAGCTGACCGCCATGTATGGCGGTCAATCGGCTCTGTGCGCCTTAGGCAGTGTCGATCAGGGCATCGTCAGCGCCTGGGTTCTGGCCGTCAGCGTGCTGGCCGGCCTCGCCTGCTGTGCTGGCATTGTCTGGACAGCGCCGACCTATGCGCTTTTTACCGGCACGCGTGCCGAAAGCGAACAGTGGAATTTTCTGGCTTTCGTGATGCGGGCCCTCTCGGCACTATCGCTTTTGGCGATCGCCTATGCTGGGATCGGCGCCCTCATGCTGCCCGCGTGCGGGGCGCTCAGATAGGGGCGAAAGGGTGGTCCACCGCCTGCCGCCAGGCCTTGGCGTAGAGCGCCATCTGGCCCGCATTGGCGGCCGGGGGCAGGGCGGTGTAATCGAGATTTGGCCGCGCCTGCGGCCCTAGCGTCAGAAGGGCGGCGCCAATGCTGGTGCCGGTCGCGTTGCCGGCATTGGCGATGACCGGGCGACCGGTCGCCGCTCCTAGCATGTCGAGATAGGACCGGTTGCGCCCAAAAGGCCCCTCGACGATCACCGGACCTCTGGCGCCGGCCAGCGCGAGGCATTCCGCCGTCATCAGGGCGAGATAGAACGAGACGACACAATGGCGTGTCGCCGCATCGAGGTCATCGGACGGCAGGCTCCAGCGTGCAATGCTTTGCGGAAACGGCCCCGACCCGGTCTGCACGGACGGCAGCAGCACGATCCGATCGCGCAGGACCCGCTCGGTCACCGCATCTTCGGGCTCGCAGATTTCCCCGCCCGTCAGCAGCGAAAACTCCCGCCCGCCCATGAATCGCGCCGATGGCACCGTCCGTCCCAGCGCATCGATATTGGCAAGGCAATCGCGCGTTTCATCGAGCCCGTCGAGCGCCCCGCCGGGCGCGCATACCACAACCCAGGTGCCCGTGGAGACGACGGCGAAAGGCGGTTGGGTCGTCAGCACATGAGGCAGCAGCGAAGCGTTGGAATCGTGAATGCCGCAATGGATCGGCACCTCGTCGCCCAGCCCCAGCTCTTTTGCCAAAACCGGCCTGACAGTGCCCAGCACGTCAAATGCCGACCGAAGGGGCGGGAACTTGTCGCGGATGCCCATGGCATCGACCAGCGAGGAAAAATCGCCGCGCTCAAAATCCCACAATCCCGTGTGGCAGCCCAGCGAGGTCAGTTCCGATGCGGCCGCGCCCGTCAGGCGATGAGCCCAATATTGCGGATAGGTCAAAATGGCGGACGTGCGCGCAACGGCCTGTGGCCAATGGCGCTGCAAATGGAAAAGCTGGGCCCCCAGATTGAGCCCCGCCGGCAGCCTGGGGGTAAGCGTTTCGGCAAATGGTGGCGCGATAACGTCATAATCTCCGCGGTCGCCGTCCGGCCCGTCATGCTCATAATCGAGAACCGGCAGCGTCAGCTCCCCCGCCTCGTCGACAAGCGCCGCCGTCGCGCCATGGGTGGTGATCGTCAGCGCGCTCAATCGGTATCGGGCATTGAACTCGGCTATCGCCGATTTCAGAAAATCCCATATGCCCTCGATATCGAAGTGCGGATAGGGCGGGCTCTCAATGACGGTATTGGGACGTGTACGGACAGCGATTTCGCGCAGCGTTTCGGTATCGACCACGGCAAACTTGGCGTTGGTCTTGCCGATATCGATGACGCCGACATGGCTCATGGACGCGCGAGCCTGTTGCGGATCCGACCGATGACGATTGGCATCGCGATGACGATGATCAGCATGGCGCCGGTGAAAATCGACATCACGATCCCCGGAACGTTCAGCAGCCCTAGCCCGAAGGTCACCAGCCCCATCACGAACCCGGCAATCACCACGCCCAATATGCTTCCCGCTCCACCCAGGATCGAGATGCCGCCAAGCACCGCGATGGTCACAACCTCAAGCTCCCAGGCAAAGGCGATCGAGGGACGCGTCGATCCCAGCCGCGAGGTCAAAAGGATCGCGGCGAGCCCGGCCATGGCGCCCGTGAGCATGAAAAGGATGAACTTGACCCGCTGCACGCGGATTCCCGAGAACCGGGCGGCGAGATTGTTGTTGCCGATGGCATAGACCGAGCGCCCGAAACTGGTGCGGTGCAGCAGCACGTAGAAGATGACGGCCATGATCAGGAACAGGACGATCTCGAACGAGATGACCCAATAGACATAGCCCTGTCCGAAAAACGAAAAACCGGCGGGATAGCCGGTATAGGCCTGATCGCCCAAAACGATATAGGCGATGCCGCGGAACAGGCTCATCGTGCCAATGGTGACCACGATCGAGGGCAGCTTGAGCCCGGCCACCAATATGCCATTGAACATGCCGCACAAAACGCCCACGCCAAGCCCGATCACCACGAGTTCGGGCACACCGGCCCCGACCTGAGCGGCGGCGCCCATCGCCGTCGAGGCAAGGGCCAGAATGCCGGCAACCGAAAGGTCGATCTCGCCCGAAATGATCACCATCGCCATGGCGAGGGCGATGATGCCGCGTTCGGTGAAGTTGAACGTGGCGTCCGAAAGGCTCCAGGGCGAAAGAAAATAGGGCGTCGCAAAGCTGTTGAAGACAAAGATGGCCACGGCAACGAGCAGCAACAGAAATTCCCAGCTTTTGAGCGCACTCAGAAGCGGGCTGTCGAGCCGGTCGGGGATGGAACGGGGGGAGGGGGCGGAGGTGCTCATGAATGGGCCTCGGCTTTGCGCAGGATGATCCGGCCCTTCTTGCGTTCGGCGCGGGCGTTGAAGATGACGGCAATGATGATGACGGCGCCCGAAATGGCCATCTGGGCGAACGGTGAAACCCCGATCACCGGAAGGGCGTTCTTGACCACGCCCAAAAACAGCGCCCCGAGCACCGCACCACCCACGGTGCCGATGCCACCGGCAATCGAAATGCCCCCGATCACACAGGCCGCAACCACCTCGAGCTCGAACCCTCCGGCGATATCGGTATAGGCGACCGCATAGCGCGCCACCCAAAGATACCCGGCCAGGCCGGCAACCATGCCCGATATGACGAACGCAAAAAACCGGCTGCGGCCCACATCGATGCCGGCATAGACCGACGCGGTGGGATTGACCCCCACGGCATAAAGCGCGCGGCCCAGCGGCGTGCGGGTCATGAGCACGAAAAACACGGCAATCACGGCAATGGCGAACCAGGAAAATACCGGCATGCCTATGAGCGTTGCGCGCGGAAAGGCCTTGAAGGCTTCAGACATCTGGTGCGCGTTGACCCATTGGCCCGAGGAAAGAAGGAAGATCGAACCCCGAAAGATGGTCATGGTGCCCAGTGTCACGACGATCGAGGGCATGTCGAGTTTCCACACCAAAATGCCGTTGAACGCGCCCAGCGCTGCGCCTGCCATGATGCCGATGGCAATCAGCGCTGGCACCGGCAGGTCGGGAAAAATCATGTTGAGCATGGCCACGATCATCCCGCACAGCGCCAGATTGGCGGCAATCGAAAGATCGATGCAGCGGGTAAGGATCACCACCATCTGCCCCAGCGCCAGGATGATCAGGATGGAGGTGTCGTCAAACACCCGCACCAGATTAACCGGGGCGATAAAGCCGGGAAACCGCACGGTGATCAGGGCGATCAGCACCGCGATGGCGCCCAAGAGAATGAATTCGCGATGTTTGAGTACATAGGCCAAATTCAGTGATCCTCAATTCCGGCTGCGGTCCGCACCAGTGTTTCCGCATCGAGCGCGTCGCGCGCGAATTCCCCGGCAATAAGGCCCTCGCGCATGACGATCACCCTGTCCGACATGCCCATGATCTCGGGCAGCTCCGAAGACACCATGATCACCGACAACCCCTCTGCGGCCAACGCGCTCATGAAGGCATGCACTGCCGCTTTCGAGCCGATGTCGATGCCCTTGGTGGGTTCGTCGAGAATGATGACCTTGGGCTGGGTGGCCAGCCATTTGGCGATCACCACCTTTTGCTGGTTGCCGCCCGAAAGCGTGCCGACGTCCTGGCTGAGCGATGCCGCGCGCAGATCGAGCTTTTCGGCATATTGCCGGGCGAGCGCGAACTCGGCTGCGAGGTCGAGAAACCCCTGGCGGGACGTTTTCTTGAGCGAAGGAAGGGAAATGTTCTGGAAAATCGGCAGCCCGATCACCGCGCCCTGCCGCCCGCGCTCTTCGGGAACATAGACGATGCCCTTTTCGATGGCATCCGCTTCCGACTTTGCAAGTGCCGGTGCGCCATTGAGCGTCACCCGCCCCGATGAAGGGGCAGTCGCGCCGAAAAGAGCCTGCATCAGTTCCGAGCGCCCGGCGCCCACCAGCCCGTAAAAGCCGAGGATTTCCCCTTTCCTGAGCTCAAAGCTGATGGAGTCGAACTCGGTGGGATGGCAGAGATTGTCGACCGCGAGAACGGTTTCTCCGATAGCCACGTCTTGCTTGGGAAAAGCCTGATCGACCGAGCGGCCCACCATCATCCTGACCAGTTCGCGCTGGTCGGTGTCTTCCATCTTGCCCGCGCCGATCATCTGCCCGTCGCGGAACACCGTGTAGCGGTCGGCAATGCGGAAGATTTCGTGAAATTTGTGTGAGATGAACAAGATCGCCTTGCCGTCCTGCCTGAGCAGGTCGATCAGAACGAACAATTCCTCGATTTCCTTGTGCGACAGCGCCGCGGTCGGCTCGTCCATGATGACGATCTGCGCTTCGATCGACATGGCCCGCGCCACGGCGACCAGATGCTTGCTGGCAATCGAGAGATCCTTGAGCCGGGCCGATGGCTCGATGGGCGCTCCCATCGATTTCAGGATATCGGCGGCTTCTGCCCGCAATGTTTTCCAGTCGACAAAGCCCAAACGGGTGCGCGGAGCATGGCCCAGGAAAATGTTCTCTGCGACCGAGAGCTCGTCAAATAAAACCGTTTCCTGATGAATGGCCGTAATGCCATGATCGAGCGCGCTATGCGCCGAACCGAAATTGATCTCTTGGCCGCCCAATTCGATCGTGCCCGCATCGGGCTGATAAATGCCGGTCATGATCTTGACCAGCGTCGATTTTCCCGCCCCGTTCTCTCCGATAAGCGCCGTGACCTGTCCGGGATAAAGCTCGAGCGAAATGCCATCCAGCGCCTTGACGCCGGGGAACGATTTGGAAATGCCCGAAAGGCGTAACACAGGGGCATCCGCATCTGTGTGCGGCGCGGTGGCAGATAGTGCGGCGGCCATCGTCGCGGACCTTTGTAATCGGATCGGAAAAGACAGGGGGACCCGGCAGCATCGGCCGCCGGGTCCCTCCAGCATGGACTAGAAGATGTCCTTGTACTCATCGATATTGGAGGCGTCGTAGGTGAACGGCTCGGACATGGCGGCTTCGCCATTGTCGCCGATTGTCACCTCGCCCACCCGGCCGATGCCGATGGTCGCGCCGGGCTCGGCGGTCGCCGCGTCCGTTGCCAGGGCATGGGCGATATGGGTGATCGAATAGCCCAGATCGATGGGATTCCAGATCGCAAAGGATTTCGAAGCGCCGGACTCGATATGGCCCGCCATTTCCGAGGGCAGGGCCAGGCCGGTCACATTGATCTCGCCGATCTTGCCCGCATCGGTCACCGCCTGGGCGGCTGCAACGATGCCCACCGTGGTCGGCGCAATAATGGCGTCGAGTTCGGGATAGGACTGCATCAGGCCCTGGGCCTCGCGGTAGGATTTGTCCGAAAGGTCGTCGCCATAAACGATGTCGACCAGTTCGATCCCCTCATAGTTCGGAAGAACCGCCTGGGCCTCCTCGATCCAGATGTTCTGGTTGGTGGCCGTTGCGGTGGCCGAAAGAATGGCAACCTGTCCGCCGTCGGGAAGGTGGTCGGCGGCCAGACGGATGATCGTGTCACCGATCAGCGCATTCGAGGACGGGTTGAGATGCATTTCACGCCCGGCTTCCGCAACACCGGAATCCCAGGAAACCACCGTGATGCCGCGTTCCATTGCGCGCTGCAGCGCGGGAACCACGGCGTCGGGGTCGTTGGCCGAGATGGCGATGGCATCGACCTGCTGTGCGATCAGCGTGTTGATGACTTCGATCTGGGCCTCGGCCGTCGGCTCGGTCGGCCCGGTATAGATGATCTCGACATCGCCGATTTCCTCTGCCGCTTCTTCTGCGCCGCGTGCTGCGGCCTCGAAAAAGCCGTTGCCCAGCGATTTGACCAGCACCGCAATGCGGGTCTGGGCCTGGGCGGGCGCCGTCACTGTCATCATGGATGCAGCAATGACCGTGGATGTCAGTAGGGTTTTGATCAAGCTCATGAAGTCCTCCCTGGAGCTTTGGTTGTTTATCGACACCGGCCCCTATGCGACCGACGAAGCTTCCTCCGTGTTCGACCGCTCACCGGCATCGGCAATGATGAGTGTGATGCCGTGATCCTCGAGCATTTGACGATCTTCGTCGCGAATGCCGCGGTCCGTGATGATTGTTGAGATGCGTTCGAGCGGACACAGGATAAGGCTCGAGCGCTGGCGGAATTTCGTGGAGTCGGCGAGAACGACAAGTTCGTCGGCCTGTCCCAGGAGTTTCATTTCCGCCTGGATGAGCAAGGGGTCGGCCTCGGTCAGCCCGTGCCGCCCCAGTCCCTGGGCGCCCATGAACATGCGGCGCGCATAAAAATGCCGCGTCACATCGCTTTCAAAGGGCGAAAGGATGATGTTCTGCTCGCGATATATCGTGCCGCCGGGCACCACCACGCTGTTTTTCGAATGGGTCAGCAGGTGGCTGGCAATCGGGAACGAATTGGTAAAGACCTGCAGCCGCCGCGCGATCAGGTGGAACACCATCTGATAGGTGGTCGTCCCGCCATTGATGATGATCGAGTCCCCGTCCGAGCACAGATCGACCGCCGCTTTGGCGATGGCTCGCTTGAGCGGAACGTTGATCGATTCATTGACGCTGAACGGCCGCCCGACCAGTCCCGATTGGGTCGGCGGGTTGATCGCCTCGGCGCCCCCGCGCACCCGCCGCAGCTTGCCCTGCACATGCAGCGCGGCAATGTCCCGACGGATCGTGGCTTCCGAGGTTTCGGTAAGATCGACAAGATCGGAAACGGTCGCGACCGGTCGCGCCTGAACGGCGGACAGAATGACCTTGTGGCGTTCGCGTTCGTGCATGAACCATCTCCTCCCGTCCATCATGCCATCACCAAATACGATCACTGTCAATCAATAAGTGTCATTATCGAGCATGATTGGGTGTGTGTGATTGTTAGTGATTGACTTTGATCGTTTTGCGTGTGGTTATTGCACAAAAATACGCCTGCACACTTGGGAGGATTCCATGAGCACGTCATCAGCGCCCGCGCGCATCGCAAACCTGTGGGACGATGCCAAAGCGGCAGGCATGACCGAGGCCGAGCGGCTCGTTTACCGCTCCAATCTTCTGGGTTCGGACAAGCGCGTCACCAATTACGGCGGCGGCAACACATCCTCGAAAATCCTCGAAACCGACCCTCTGACCGGCGAAAAGGTCGAGGTGCTCTGGGTCAAGGGCTCTGGCGGTGACGTGAGCACCATCAAGCTCGACGGCTTTTCCACGCTCTATATGGACAAGCTCCGCGCCCTCAAATCGCTCTATCGCGGCGTTGAATTCGAGGACGAGATGGTGGGCTATCTTCCCCACACCACCTTCAATCTCAATCCCCGCGCCGCATCCATCGATACCCCGCTGCACGCCTATGTGCCCAAACCCTTCGTCGATCACATGCATCCAGATGCAATCATCGCCATCGCGGCCGCAAAGGATTCCAGAGCCTTAACGCACGAGATTTTCGGCGATTCCATCGGCTGGCTGCCCTGGAAGCGGCCCGGTTACGAACTCGGTCTCTGGCTCGAAAAATTCTGCCTTGAAAACCCAGACGCCAAGGGGGTCATCCTCGAATCCCACGGCCTGTTCACCTGGGGCGATACGCCCAGGCAGTGCTACGAAACCACAATCGCCACCATCAACACCGCCATGGACTGGCTCGAGACCAAAACCGCCCGATCGCCTGCGTTCGGCGGCGAGAAGGTCAAATCGCTCCCCGCTGACCAACGCCGCGCCATCGCCGCGCGCCTCATGCCAACCATCCGCGGCATGATTTCCGCCGACAGCCACAAGGTCGGCCATTTCGACGACAGCGACGCCGTGCTCCAATTCGTCAATTCGAGCGATCTCGAGCCTCTCGCCGCCCTGGGCACGTCATGCCCCGACCACTTCCTGCGCACCAAGATCCGGCCGCTGGTGATCGCCTTTGATCCCGCCAATCCCGACATTGACGCCGTGATCGATAATCTGGCGAGCCAGATCCAGGACTACCGCGCCGGCTACGCCGCCTATTACGAGCGCTGCAAGCACGACAACTCCCCCGCCATGCGCGATCCCAATGCGGTGGTCTATCTGATGCCGGGCGTCGGCATGTTCACCTTCGCCAAGGATAAGGCGACGGCGCGGATTTCCGCCGAGTTTTACGTCAACGCCATCAACGTCATGCGCGGCGCATCCTCGGTTTCGACCTATCAGGGCCTGTCCGAGCAGGAAGCCTTCGATATCGAATACTGGCTGCTTGAAGAAGCCAAGCTCCAGCGCATGCCGAAACCCAAATCGCTCGCCGGACAGGTTGCGCTGGTCACCGGCGGCGCCGGCGGGATCGGCAAGGCAACGGCGGTTCGCCTGCTGCGTGAAGGCGCCTGCGTCGTGCTCGCCGATATCGACACCGGCGGACTCAAGGCGGCAAGGGACGAACTGATCGCCGCGTTTTCCCCCGATGTCGTGCGCACCGTCGAAATGAATGTGACCGGCGAAGCTGCTGTGATCGACGGGTTTGCCGCCGGCGTCGTCGAATTCGGCGGCATCGACATTCTGGTGTCCAATGCCGGGCTGGCCTCCTCGGCGCCGATCGAGCAAACCACCCTCGAGCTCTGGAACAGGAACATGGATATCCTCTCGACCGGCTATTTCCTGGTCAGCCGCGAGGCGTTCAGGCTGTTCCGCGCCCAGAATATCGGCGGCAATGTCGTCTTCATCGCCTCAAAGAACGGTCTGGCCGCATCGCCCAACGCGTCGGCCTATTGCACGGCCAAGGCCGCCGAAATCCACCTCGCGCGCTGTCTGGCGCTCGAGGGCGCGGGCGAACAGATCCGCGTCAATGTGGTAAACCCCGATGCCGTCCTGCGCGGCTCGAAAATCTGGACCGGCGAGTGGAAAGAACAGCGCGCCGCCGCCTACAAGATGGATACCGACGAGCTCGAAGAGCATTATCGGCAGCGCTCTATGCTCAAGCGCTCGGTGTTTCCCGAGGACATCGCCGAAGCCGTCTATTTCCTGGCATCGGACATGTCGGCAAAATCGACGGGCAACATCATCAATGTCGACGCGGGCAACGCGCAAAGCTTTACGCGCTGAGGGAAGGGGCCGTCATGAGCAAAATCTCAACGGATATGGTCGGAGAAGCCAATTCCGGGCGCGACAAGGCCCTCCAGGCCGACTACGCGGCTTTGGGCGAACACCTTGATCGTCGCGGCATCGACATCGAAAAGATCACCGAAAAGGTTGCCGCCTATGGCGTTGCCGTCCCCTCCTGGGGCGTCGGCACCGGCGGCACGCGCTTTGCCCGCTTTCCCGGCCCCGGCGAGCCGCGCGATATCTTCGACAAGCTTCAAGATTGCGGCGTCATCCATCAGCTGACCGGCGCAACCCCCACTGTGTCCCTGCATATCCCGTGGGACAAGGAAGACCCGAAGGCCCTTAAAGCCAAGGGCGACGAGGTGGGGCTTGGGTTCGACGCCATGAACTCGAACACCTTTTCCGACGCGCCGGGCCAGGCCCATTCCTACAAGTTCGGCTCGCTCAGCCACACCGATGCGGCGACCCGCCAGCAGGCCATCGATCACAACATCGAATGCATCGAAATCGGCAAGGCCCTTGGTTCGAAGGCGCTGACCGTCTGGGTTGGCGATGGTTCGAATTTCCCCGGCCAGGCCAGTTTCACCGCCCAGTTCGAGCGCTATCTGGCCTCCATGAAGGATGTCGTTAAAGCCCTGCCGTCCGACTGGCGCATCTTCACCGAACACAAGATGTACGAGCCGGCCTTCTATTCGACGGTGGTTCAGGATTGGGGCACCAATTACATGATCGCCCGGGAACTGGGCGAGCAGGCCTTCTGCCTTGTCGATCTCGGCCACCACGCCCCCAATGTGAACATTGAAATGATCGTGGCTCGCCTCATCCAGTTCGGAAAGCTGGGCGGCTTCCATTTCAACGATTCCAAATATGGCGACGATGACCTCGATACCGGCTCGATCGATCCCTACCGCCTGTTTCTGGTTTTCAACGAACTGGTCGATGCCGAACAGCGCGGCGTTAAGGGTTTTGATCCCGCCCATATGCTCGACCAGAGCCACAACGTCACCGATCCCATCGAAAGCCTGATGCAAAGCGCCATGGAGGTCCAGCGCGCCTATGCCCAGGCCCTGCTCGTTGACCGCAAAGCCCTGGCGCACCATCAGCAGACCAACGACGCGCTGATGGCCAGCCAGACGCTCAAAAGCGCGTTCCGCACCGATGTCGAACCCATCCTTGCCATGGCCCGAAGGAACAAGGGCGCGGCCATCGACCCGATAGGCGTCTATCGGCGCTCGGGCTACCGCAACGCTGTTGCCGCCATCAGGCCCGCAAGTGCCGGCGGCAGCGGCGGCATCGTCTAAAGGAGATAAGGATGGGTGAACGCATCGCTTTCCGCATGATCCTCAATCCGGGCCAGGCCGATGAATATAAGCGCCGCCACGATGCGATCTGGCCCCAATTGGCCGAACTGCTCAAATCGAGCGGCATTTCCGATTATACGATCTGGCTCGACCCCGAGACCAATCACCTGTTCGCAACGCTGGTGCGAGCCGAAAATCACGCCATGGACCGGTTGCCCGAAACCGAAATCATGGGGCGCTGGTGGGCCATGATGGGCGATATCATGGAAACCAACCCCGACAGCTCGCCCGTACAGGTCGAACTCATCAAGATGTTCGAGCTTCCCTAGCACAACTGGACCGCGTTGCGGTTCCCGGACCAATCGACATCTGCCTGGGCTGGCCGCCGTTCTTCCCCATTCACCACTCTGTCACCCTGGCCCTGAGCCGGGATGACAGGGTGGTTTGAGACAATTGCCGTTTCCGTACCCCCTCCATGTCACCCCGGGGCTTGTTCCCGGGGTCCAGCAGCATTTCCACAATCGACAGCGCTGTTTTTGGGCACCAAAGACCGAACGTCGATTCAGCCTAGAGCGCTTCCAGGATAAGTGGGTACCACTTATCCTGGAAGCGCTACAAAACAAGGGCTTAGAGCAATTGAAGCGATTCCAAGAAACGCCGAAATGCTCTAACTCACCTCGGCAGCCAGCCAGTCGCGGAAAGCCACAAGCGGACGATAGGTCTCCCGCGCCGGCGGCCAGGCCAGCCAGTAGGACCCGGTGCCCGAAACGGCAGACGCGAGCACCGGGCTCAGCCGCCCTGCCGCTATCTCGCTTTGCGCGATGTAATGGGGCAGCAATGCCACCCCCAGCCCGGCAATCGTCGCCTCGATCATCAGGGCAAACTGGTCGAACATCATGCCCGAAACGGGCAGAGGTGCCGCGCCTTGCCCGGCAAACCATGCGTCCCACGCGCGCGGCCGGGTTTCGAGTTGAAAAAGCTGCAGACCGGCCAGATCGCCTGGAACGCTTATCGGATGGCTGGCCAGAAGATGCGGCGCGGCGCACGCGGTAACCCGCTCGTCGAACAGCCGCATATGCCCGGCATCGGGCGCTTCGCCGCTCCCGAAATAGATCATCGCGTCGAACCGCTCGGCGGCAAAGTCGATGGGGCGGATGCGCGTTGAAAGATTGACGGTGACCCCAGGATGCGCGGCGAGAAAACCGCCAAGGCGCGGCGCCAGCCAGCGCGTGCCGAATGCGGGAAGGATGGCCAGCGACAGGGCGCCTCCGCCCAGATCGGCAGCGGTGCGCATCGAGGCGCGCTCGATGGCATCGAGCGCTGCCGCGATGTCCCGCGCATAATCGATACCGGCCGGCGTGGGCAAAAGCCGCTTGTTCTGGCGCAAAAACAGCGGACGGCCCAGTTGCGTTTCGAGCGATGCTACAAGACGCGACACCGTGCCCTGGGAAAGATCGAGCGCCTTGGCTGCGGCAATCGTCGAGCCCGTGCGCTGCACGGCCTCGAAGGCGGCCAGTTGTCCGATGGAGGGCAGGTAGCGGCGTTGGCGGCTCATGATCTATGCGGTTTATGCATCAACTATCGATCAATTAGGATTATTTTGGCGTGAGGTCCAGCGATATGATGGCCAAAACCGATATAGTCTGCTGGAGAAATCATGGCCGAAACACCCGCCCGCAACAGCTTTAGCTGGTCCGATCCGTTCCTGCTCGAGGACCAGCTTTCGGCAGAAGAGCGTATGATCCGCGACTCGGCGGCCGCTTTCGCCGCCGACAAGCTGGCGCCGCGCGTCGCTGACGACTACCTCGAAGAGCGGGTCGATCCGACCATTTTTGCCGATTTCGGTGCAGCCGGACTTCTGGGCGCAACGGTTCCCGAGCAATATGGCGGGCTGGGCGCGTCCTATGTCGCCTACGGGCTGATCGCGCGCGAAATCGAGCGCGTCGATTCCGGCTATCGCTCGATGATGAGCGTGCAGTCCTCGCTGGTCATGTATCCGATCCTTGCCTATGGCTCTGAAGACCAGAAGAAGAAATACCTCCCCAAACTGGCCAGTGGCGAGTGGATCGGCTGTTTCGGTCTGACCGAACCCGACGCGGGGTCCGATCCCGGCGGGATGAAAACCCGCGCCGAAAAAATCGATGGCGGCTATCGCCTGCACGGCTCTAAGACCTGGATCTCCAATTCTCCCATCGCCGATGTTTTCGTTGTCTGGGCCAAATCCGCCGCACACGAAGGCAAGGTGCGTGGCTTTGTGCTGGAAAATGGCACCAAGGGTCTCTCCGCCCCCAAGATCGGCGGAAAACTATCCTTGCGGGCCTCGGTCACCGGCGAGATCGTCATGGATGGGGTCGAAGTGGGCGAGGACGCTCTGCTGCCCGATGTCGAGGGCATGAGCGGACCGTTCGGCTGCCTCAATCGCGCGCGCTACGGCATTTCCTGGGGCACCATGGGCGCGGCTGAGGATTGCTGGCACCGGGCGCGCCAATATGGCCTCGATCGCAAGCAGTTCGGCAGGCCCCTGGCCGCCACCCAGCTCTTCCAGAAAAAGCTCGCCGACATGCAAACCGAAATCGCTCTGGGCCTGCAGGCCTCGCTGCGCGTGGGGCGGCTGATGGACGAGGGTCGGTTCGCGCCTGAAATGATTTCCATCGTCAAGCGCAACAATTGCGGCAAGGCGCTCGATATTGCCCGCCAGTCGCGCGACATGCATGGCGGCAACGGCATCCAGATCGAATATCAGATCATGCGGCACGCCCAGAATCTCGAAACGGTCAACACCTACGAGGGCACCCATGATGTTCACGCGCTGATCCTGGGCCGCGCCCAAACTGGTTTGCAGGCGTTTTTCTAGAGCGCTGCCAGCAAAAGTGGACACCACTTTTGCGGTTCGGAAGCGCGACAAAACAAGGACTTAAAAGCAATTTGAGCGATTCGAAGAAAAGCGAAACTGCTTTGATGTCGCCGGAGGCTCCGCTTGCCGGGCTGCGTGTGGTCGAACTGGCCCGGATCCTGGCCGGCCCGTGGCTGGGCCAGACGCTGGCCGATCTGGGCGCTGAGGTCATCAAGGTCGAAAGCCCCGAGGGTGACGATACCCGCCGCTGGGGGCCGCCCTTCATCGAGCGCGAGGACGAAAGGGGCGGCACCGAAAAGGTCGCCGCCTATTTCCACGCCACCAACCGCTCCAAGCGCTCGGTAGTCTGCGATTTTCGTGATCCGGCAGATCTCGAACGGCTCAGGTCGCTGATCGCCGATGCCGACGTTCTGATCGAAAACTTTAAGGTTGGCGGGCTCGCGCGCTACGGCCTCGATTATCCAACACTGGCCGCCATCAATCCCGGTCTCGTCTATGTCTCGATCACCGGCTTTGGCCAGACCGGCCCGCGCGCCAGCCAGCCCGGCTACGACTTTCTCATTCAGGGCATGAGCGGGATCATGGATCTGACCGGCGATCCGGCGGGCGAACCGCAAAAGGTGGGCGTCGCCTGGATCGATGTCTTTACCGGCCTTTATGGGGTCATCGGCGTGCAGGCCGCCTTGGCCGAGCGCCAGCGCTCGGGCAGGGGCCAGCATATCGATCTATCCCTCCTCGATGTGGGCGTGGCGGTCCTTGCCAATCAGGCGATGAATTTCCTCGTCTCGGGCAAAACCCCCTCCCGCATGGGCAACGCCCACCCCAACATCGTTCCCTATCAGGTGTTCCCGGTTGCCGACGGGCACGTCATCATCGCCTGCGGCAATGACAGACAATTTCAGGCCCTGTGCTCTGTCCTAAAGCTCCCCACACTTGCGACAGATCCGCGCGCAATGACCAATTCCGACCGCGTGACCAATCGTGACATGGTCGCGGACCTGTTGGCCGAAGCCACGGCCCCCTGGACCAAAGCGCGGCTGATAGACGCTCTCGAAATCGCCGGCGTGCCATGCGGCCCGATCAATACGGTCGCCGAGGCTCTCGCCGAACCCCAGGTCGCCGCGCGCGGTCTGAAAATCACCCCCCAAGACATTCCCGGCCTGCGCACCCCCTTGAGTTTTTCGCGCAGCCCACTGACCCTGGACAAGGCAGCGCCGGTGCTCGGCGCCGGGCACTGGGCCTGGTCCGAATAGTCGGGGATCAGAGCCCGCCACCCTGACCCATGGCCCACATGCCGATCCCAAGGCCGATAAGCAGCAGCACTGTGGCAAGGCCAACATAGATCAATGCCGATGTGGGAAACCGCTCCAGTCTTGTGGGAATGGGGTGCGGCGGCGTGCCCGCGGCCACATCCTGAGCATCTGGCGGCTCTCCGGCCGCTTCGGCATCGGTTCCCAATGGCGCGGCGGCGGGGTCCGGCCATTCGGTCTTTTCGCCGGTTTTGCCCGAATCTATGGCATCACGCAGCGCGTCTGTCGTCTGTGGAGGGGTTTTGCTGGCCATCGTTTCGTCCTTTCCAAGCGTCCTTGCCTTTCCCAAGCGCGCTGTTCGTCGCCGGTTCCCTGCAACTCTCCCGCTCGTCATCAGTTATTTTCTGTGAGAGCGGGGCACCAGAAGGACAAAACGGAGCACGACGATGAAGGAAAAGACCGACCATGGGGCCCCGGCCTTCAAGGAACGCAAGGTTCCCGGGCCCAGACAGGCTGATCAGCAGGTGCGCGATGCGGGCGCGGAATCCACCCGCGATGACAGGTCGGGCTGGGACGATGTCGATGAGGCCGTTGACGAAACTTTTCCCGCTTCCGACGCCACGGCCAAATATTAGCCGGGGCGCAAAACAGGGTCTGCGGTTTACATCTCGCTCCCCATCCCTACATTGGGGATCGTGGTTCGCGGGGCAAGCCCCGGCGGACCTTCGCCGGATCTGTCTTTTTGACCGCCTTGAGAGCGCGCGGCGACGGATCCTGAGCAAACACAAGTGAAAAGGACACAGCATGACCCAGGCAAAACAAGGGGATACTGTGCGCATCCACTACACCGGACGGCTCACCGACGGCACCCAGTTCGATTCTTCCGATGGCCGTGATCCCCTCGAATTCCAGCTTGGCTCCGGCCAGATCATCAAGGGCCTTGAGGAACAGGTTCAGGGCATGAGCGTGGGCGCTAAAGAGACAGTGACCATTCCTGCCGACGCCGCCTATGGGGCCCATCGTCCCGAAGGTGTGCAAAGCGTGCCCCGGACCCAGATTCCCGAGGGAGTCGACACCTCGGTCGGCGCCCGTCTTCAGGCCACCGGCGGCGACGGACAGACCATGGTCCTGACCGTGATCGATACCTCCGAAGAGGAAATCACCGTCGACGCCAATCACCCGCTGGCGGGCAAGGACCTTATCTTCGACGTCGAACTGGTCGAAGTTCTCTGACCGTCGGAGTGCGGTCAGAAAAAGTTGCAGACTTTTTCGGTTCGACCGCGCGACCACATAAGGATTTGGAACGCCGGACCGACTCGGTCGGGCCGGAACGACCTTTAATGGGCCCGGGCCGATGTCCGGGCCATTTTCGCTTTCCCGTAAGCGCCTCTTTACCATTTCGCAGCTTTCCCGGCCCCGAGCCGGCAAACACGCCGTCCAAATAAGGTTTTCCCAACATTTTGGGACCAAGGTCGCGACGCCAGAAACGCGCGCACCCTAGGCAACGGACGGCCCTTATCGATGACAGCGGCAACTCATATCGGCGATCCGACGACAACGGCCCAGCCATTGCGCACGCTCGTCCATGATTCCATCGCAAGCGCTGCACCGGCCTGGCTCCGCCTTCAGGAGATCGGGGTTTACACCCCCTATCAGCGCCTCGACTGGATCACCGCCTATATCGACGCCGGCTTTTCCCCGGACCCCCATATCGCCATAGTGACCATCCTCGATCACGATCGCCCCATTGCGCTGATCCCCTTCGAGATAGTCCGCAAATTCGGCCTGCGCGTCGCCCGCATCATCGGCATGCCCATTTCCAACGGCGACGCGCCGGTCTTCGATCCGCATTACGCGCATCTGCTCACGGCAAATGCGCTGCGCGACGCACTGGCCAACCTCCCGGCCGACATCGTCAATTTCCACTGCGTAGCCGCCGAGATCGGGAATCATCCCAATCCCCTGGCGGCGCTCGGTGGCAATCCGGCGCCCGACAATTTCTACGTCAACACCCTCGAGCCGGGCGAAGCGCCCTTTATCGAGCAATCCTTGCCCCACAAGCGCCGCACCAATATCCGCCGCTCCCAGCGCCGGCTCGACGAAGGGTTTGGTGCCGTGATCCTTCACCGCGCCAAAACCCCGGCCGAGGTCGAAACGATACTCGAAGTCTTCCTCGACCAGCGCGGCCGCCGGTTCGTGCAGATGGGTGTGGAAAACATTTTCCAGCGCCCCGCCTTCAGACAGTTCTTTCGCCGGTTGGCGCTCGAAGGGCTGAGCGAGAATCGCCCGGCCATAAGCCTGCACGCGCTCTATGCCGGCCAAACCATTGTTGCCACCAGCATCGGCACCTACGGTCCCAACCATTATTCGCAATACATCAACTCGACCGATTACGGCGAGGCATCGCGATATTCACTGATGGGCGTGACGCTATCGCTTCTTGTTGATCAGTTGCGGACCGACGGCGTCACGAGCCTCGACATGGGCCTGGGCGATTTCGACTACAAGACCGACTGGACAAATCGCCAGCCCGTCTTCGATATCGTGCTTCCGGTCTCCACGCTTGGCCAAATCGCCGCTCCGCTGCTGCGGGGTGCGCGCGCGGCAAAACGCAGGATCAAGCAAACCCCGACGCTTTGGAAGCTGGCGCGCATCGCTCAATCGAGCGTGGTGGGGTTGCGGCGTACGCTATCGGGACAAAACCGGGATCATTAATTAAGCGCGGCTCAAAGCCCCATGGCGGCCAGCCCCCACCAGACCAGCCCGGCGACGGGCAGGGGCAGCAGGATGCGGACGGCCCATAAGGCGAGCGTTCTCTCGGCGCCGCTGGTCACCAATATGGTTGTCAGAAGTCCGACAAGATAAAGTGCCGACGCCACCAATATGGGCACGGGAACCAGAAAAAAGAAAATTGCGACCGGCAGTGCAATGGTGAGCAAAAAACCGACGGATACAATAACGAGCCATGGGCGATAGCCCGATATACTTATCTGGCGCTCGTGGTTTTCCGGCTCATTTCCGAGGGAAAACGAATATCCGATCTGCATCATTATCTCCGGCCTGCAATAGCTCACGCTGGTTGAAGTCGCCGCCGCAATCAACTCAAATTAAGCTCAAGTTTGAGTATCTACATATTACCGGCAGCGATCTCGGCCTTTGAGGAATCTTAAATAAAGTGGCCATTATCAACACCGTATCGAGCTAAATTTGGAGTCCCGCCATCGCAACGAGCCATCTGATAATTTTGATGATCGGTGCGATAAGGGAAATGGCCAGCGCGACATACCTGCAGCGGCCAGTATTTTGAACTTCAGAGACTGGCTCGATGATGTCGAATCGGAAGCTTTTGATTCGTAAGCGTTCAATCAGATCGTTCCCCTGCACACCTCACCAATTGTGAGCGTGCAGGCAATACGCCGCTATTGGGTGGTTTGCGTATGCGGCACTTCGGCACGATGAGGGGTTGGAGTTAGGCTGGAACTGCCCAGACCCCTATGGCTGGTTTTGGACCAGTGATAGGGCTTGAAAACCAGTTCGAACCCCGCCAGCACCACCGCGCACCACGCCATCAGCCAATAGGCCGGCAGGGCAAACAGCCATGGCGCTATATCCTTGCGCCCGATGCGATCGAGCCCGATGATGCTGATGACGACCGCGCCCGCATAGCCGAAAAGCAGTGTACCCAGCCCCGCCACGGTCCAGAGGTCAGCCGCTCCCCCAACAATCAGGTCGTAGAGCAATCTGGCTATGGTGGTCACCAGAAACAGGCCATGCACCGAAAGGGAAAGCACCATGCCGCCCACGAAAATGTAAAAGGCGATCAGACTGGACCACCCCAGATCGGCCAGCAGCTTTGCCGGCCGGGCCGAATGGACAAGAAGGGTCTGCATCCATCCCTTTATCCAGCGCGAACGTTGGCGGACCCACGCACCCATGCTCTCGGGCGCCTCCTCCAGGGTCACGGTTGCCAGGCTTTCGACGCGCAGGCCCAGTCGCGCCATGCGGATGCCCAGATCGGCGTCCTCGGTCACGTTGAACGCATCCCACGCGCCGATGCCTTTGAGCGTTTCAGTACGGAAATGATTTGAGGTGCCGCCCAGCGGCACCGGAAAGCCGGCGCGTCCGATGGCCGGCAGTAAAACACCGAAATGGCCGGCATATTCTGCGGCAAACATGCGCGCGACCCAGCTTCGCGGCGCGTTGGCGATGACAAGTTCACCCTGCAGGCATTCGAGCGTTGCGTCCTCTGCAAAAAGGCTGGCAGCGGCCCGCAATTGCCCCGGATCGGGCAGGTCTTCAGCATCAAAGACCACCACATGGGAACCACGCGCCAGGGGCAGAGCGTAATTGAGCGCCTTGGGTTTGGTATAGGGCCGGCATCGCGGCACCACGATCAGTGAAAAGCGCCGGTCTCCCAATTGTGCGCGGGCGGCTGTTACGGTCTCGGGGCTGGCGCTTTCGACAACGAACTTGATGTCGAGCTTTTCGGCGGGATAATCGAGTGCCTTAAGAGCGCGTGAGATCTGGGGTACCATATGCGCTTCGTCACGCATGGGAACGAGCACCGTATAGACCGGCAATTGGCGGTCATCGAGCAGCTTTCCGGGCCTTAGGGCCTCGTTGCGCTCGAAGGTGAAGGCGGCCCACAATCGAAATCCCGAGGGCAGGGCCAGGACCAGTGCCAACAGGGCAAGCACAGGGGCCAGATTGGTGATGAAGACCGGCGCGACCGCAAGCCCGGTCAGCGCCGTCATGGCCAGGACAAAGCCAACCCTCGCCCCCATCGGAAGGTCGAGATGAGCGCTTGCGAGTGGAAATCGGCGCGCCAGCCGTTGCAGGGCGTTGGTTGCCAGCGGCTCGGGATTGGTTTGAGCAATCGCGCCCTCGAGCGTGGCTGGCGAGACGATGCACAGCCTCGCCCGCAGGCCCCCATCCTCTCCGACGCGCGCCGCCAGTCCGCGCAAATGGGCAAAGCCCGGAGAAAGGAACAGGGTTTCCTTGCCTTCGATCTGCCCTCGGATCGAGCGCAGACCGGCGAAACGGTCGACGTCGAAATCTCCGTTCAAAGGCAAAAGAAACCGGGTGATGTCGTTCCGGTACTGAACACCGAGAAAGGCGGCAGCCCGTCGATAAGGTCCCTCGCGATCGGCCCCGTCCATGGCAGCCAGAACGTCGAGTGGATCGGCATCGATGCGCCGGGCACGATCAAGCGCGGCTTCGGCCACATGCCGGGACCAGCCCGGTTGCGCGGCCAATGCCTCAGCGAGTTCGACATCGTCAAACGGCCGCACGACGCTCATATGCCCCCAAATCGTCCCCGCGACCCTACCAATTGTTTTGGCAATCGGCCATAACGAGGATCAAATTTGTTCAGGGCCTTGAGACGTCATGATGCCAGCATTTCGGGCAGTCCTTTTTGCCGCTTGCATTCTTTTCGGTGGTGCCGGTTGTGCGGTCGCCCAGAACCTGCCGGTCCATGTCGATCCGGGCGCACGCGATGACATGATCGATCCCATTGCCGTGCCCGCCCTGCGGTTTCTGACAACCCCCGATTTCCCACCTTTCAATTACGCCGATGCCGCTGGGCGGCTGGCCGGCTTCAACGTCGATCTGGCCGATGCCATTTGCGCCCGACTTGAAGCGCGCTGCACCATCCAGGCCTGGCCCTGGAACCGGGTACAGGATGCGCTGGCCGACAATCAGGGCGATGCGCTGATCGCCGGACTCGATATAGATGGCAGCGCCGCCGAGCGGTTCGATTTTTCCCGCATCTATCTGCAATTGCCTGCAAGGTTCGTAACGCAAAAGCCCGTTGCCCCCGGTTTCGATCCGCTCTCATTGACGGGCACGGTTGCGGTCCGCGAGGGTTCGGCTCATGCCGAACTGGCCCAACGCACGCTCGGCCGTGCCGAGATCGTCTTCTATGGCAGCGAATTTGAAGCGCTCGACGCGGTGGCCGCCGGCGAGGCCGATGCCTTTTTCGGTGACGCCGCCCGCGCCTCGTTCTGGCTCAATGAAAACCCCGATTGCTGCGGCTTTGCAGGGGAGGCCTATTTTCGCCCCGACCTGTTCGGGGCCGGGCTTGCAGTGGCCGTTCCGGCCGGCCTCGACAATGTCCGGGTCGCCATCAACTGGGCCCTGACCCGCCTGCAGCGCGAAGGCCGGATCGACGAGATCTACCTGCGCTGGTTCCCGGTCAGCTTTTACTGACGCTCAATTGGAGCGCTTCGGCCAAAACTATGTCCCCGGCCCGATCGAGGATGGGCTTTGCCGAAACCACCACCTGTCATCCCGGACCTGATCCGGGATCCAGTACACTCAGCGCCAAAGCAGGTGCCGTCGGCGCTGCCGGGTCGACCTAAAGCCGCCGGTGCCTGATCCGTGCCGAGGTCTCAATCGCCGCCGTCGTCAGCCGGTCGATCGAGAACGCATCGCGGATCATCTCAAGCATGCGCAACTCTTCCTGATTGAGCTTGAGATCGACAGTCGCGATCTCCACGGCAATGGCATAGGCGGTTTCCTGCAGCCGGGGTTCCAGGGTCTGTGCGATCTGGTCGAGAAGCGCATCGAGCCCGGCCTTGTTGACGGTCTCAACGCAACTGGAGGCAACTTCGGGCAGGCGCTCGATATCGAAACTCTCAAACACCGGCCAGCGGCTGATAAGCGCAGCGAACCGGTCCATCTCGCTGTCGGTCACATCCTTGTCGGACACGGCGGCCATCACCATGACATGGACAAGGGCGTCGGTTGCGGAAAGCTGCATGAAATCACCTGGGGGTCGGGTTGAGGCGCGCCCAAATCTAGAAAGTGCGGCGCGAAGGCGCAAGGCCCGCCGATCATCAGCATTGACCTTTGGGACCGGTTGGTGCAACACCGCGGCCTGAATTCTCCCGGTTTGATTAAAGGATGGGCCAAATTGTCCCAGACCCTGCCCCCTCTCGATCCCTCAGCCATTGCCGCTGCCCCCAACGCCCGTGCCTGGCCGTTCGAGGAAGCCAAAAAGGTTGTGCGGCGCGCCGAGAAGCTGGGCAAGGACGAGGTGATCTTCGAAACCGGCTACGGCCCCTCGGGCAAGCCCCATATCGGCACGTTCGGCGAGGTGATGCGCACCACTATGGTCCGCACCGCGTTCCGGCTTCTGACCGGCGATGCGATCAAGACACGGCTGATCTGCTTTTCCGACGACATGGACGGGATGCGCAAGATCCCCGACAACGTGCCCTCCAGGGAGGCGCTGGAGCCCTATCTCCAGATGCCGCTGACCGCAGTGCCCGATCCCTGGACCAACGAGTTTCCCAGCTTTGGCGAACACAACAACGCCATGCTGCGGCGCTTCCTCGATACCTTCGGGTTCGATTACGAATTCGCAAGCGCCACCGATTATTACAAGTCGGGCAAGTTCGACGCCATGCTGCTGCGCGCGCTCGAACGCTATGACGACATCATGGGCGTCATGCTCCCCACGCTGGGCGCCGAACGTCAGGCTACCTATTCCCCCATCCTGCCCATCTCGCCGATCTCGGGGCGCGTGCTTTACGTGCCCATGAAGGAGGTCAACGCCAAGGACGGCACCGTGACCTTCACCGACGAGGACGGGCGCGATGTGACCGTTCCGGTGACCGGCGGCAATGTAAAGCTGCAATGGAAGCCCGATTTCGGCATGCGCTGGGCAGCGCTCGGGGTCGATTTCGAAATGTTCGGCAAGGATCATCAGACCAACCAGGTGATCTATGACAGGATCTGTTCGATCCTCGGCGGCACCCCGCCCGAACATTACGTCTATGAACTGTTCCTCGATGACCAGGGCCAGAAGATTTCCAAGTCCAAGGGCAACGGCATCACCATCGACGAGTGGTTGACCTACGCGTCCTCGGAAAGCCTCTCGCTGTTCATGTTCCAAAAGCCCAGGACGGCCAAGCGGCTCTATTTCGATGTCATCCCCAAGGCGGTGGACGAATATTTCACCTTCGCCGCCAAAGCCCAGGGCGAGGATGCGGGCCAGCTTCTCGAAAACCCGGCCTTCCATATCCACTCGGCCATGCCCCCTGCATACGACATGCCGGTGAGCTTTGCCCTGCTGCTCAATCTCGCCACAGCGTCCAACCCCGAGAGCCGGGAAGTGATGTGGGGTTACATTTCAGCCTACGCCCCCGGCGTGACACCCCAGACCCACCCCCATCTCGATGCGCTGGTCGGTTATGCGATGCGCTATTTCGAGGACTTCGTTGAAAAGTCCTATCGCGCACCCGACGACGTCGAGCGCAAGGCGCTCGAAGAGCTCTCCGAGACTCTTGCGAAGCTCCCGGCCGATGCGGGCGGTGAGGCGATCCAGAACGCGGCCCTCGACGTGGCGCGCGAGATCGAACGCTATCAGGACCACAAGCGCCTCGGCCCCAATGGCGGCCCGGGCGTGTCGGGCGCCTTTTTCCAGATGCTCTATCAGGTCCTGATCGGCCAGGAACGCGGCCCCCGCTTCGGCTCGTTCGCCGCCCTTTACGGCATCGAGAACACCCGCAAGCTGATCGAAAAGGCACTGAGCGGAAAACTGACCTCCCGGAACTGAAAGGCGGCCACCTCCCGACCTCCTGCCATTTTGGCCTGTCCACTGGCCGTGACCGGGTCAGACCGGTAGGGGCCAGTGGGCGTCCACGGCGGGTTTAGTCGGGGGTGGGCGCTTCGATTTCTGCTGTATATTCAAGGATGTCGCCGGGCTGACAATCGAGATAGGCGCAGATTGCGGCCAACGTCTCAAAACGCACACCTTTGACTTTTCCCTGCTTGAGCAGTGAGAGATTGGCATCGGTAATTCCAACATGTGCGGCAAGATCCTTCGATTTTACAGCGCGCTGAGCAAGAATTACGGCCAGATTCACCTTTATTGGCATGAGTTCGCCTCAAACGAAACGTGAGTTTTCTTCGGCGATAGCGGTGGCCAATTGCATTGTCCATGCAGCAAGCCCGATAGTTGCCGCAAAAATCAGCAACAGAACAGTGTCCAGTGATAGGCTGAAAGACAGAGTCTGTTGACCCGGCGGTGCGGACCAGGTCAATACCACACTCAGAACGGCGGAAATAATAGGACGCGCCAATACACTTGCCCCGACAGCTAGGGCGAAATCTTTCAAAGCTCGGGAAGTGGCGCCTGAAAATATCGCGCCCTGTAATAGAGCCGCCAGATATGCTCTAAGCCGGATCAGGCCGAATATTAGGATGCCGACGGGGAGCATCGAAAGCGAAAGTCCGGCAATTCGCTCAAAATTGCCAAGCAATATCTGCGGCTTGCCCGGCAACGGCACAAGCGCCGAGACCCCTGAAGGATCGACGAAAAGCCAGAACGATGTCAGCGCGATCGGCAACGCGACCGCCACCAACAGCGCGGCAATCCTCAGAGTTAAAAGTACGATGCGCAGCCTTCCCTCGGGCCTGCCGGACATGCTCATGGTCATCACGGAAAACTCCATTGTGCCTATCATTGCGATAGAAGAGCATAAAAATTATTGTTTAACAATAAATTTTATATGCAAAACGATATGACTCTTTCATCGTGCAAGAAGGAGTTTTCGATGAGCTTCCCAGAAATTTCCCCATCCGGCGCCAGCTTTGCGCGTGCCGTTCTCACTGCGTTGGCAACGTTGCCGTTCCTCGCTTCCACTCATGCCATGGCACAGTTTCCGGGGCGCACAGGGCAAGGACAGATCTCGGTTGCCCATGTTGCCGATCTGATAGCCCGGGCCGGCAGCGAAGCCAATGCGCGTGAGCGCCTCAGCTTCTATCTCACCAGCGTGGCCGAGAGTGCGGCTCATCTTCTGGCACAGGCTCGGAGCGCAGGTTTGTCGGTGTCGTGCACGGGGTCATTCAGCGTCGGCAACGATACTGCCTGGGCGGCGATTTCCGCAGGCGCGCCGGATACGGAAACCTGGCCGTCGATACCCGCAACCCCGATCATCATCGACGATCTGCTTATGCGTGCCGGGTGTTGATTGCTCAAACCGTGCTGTGGGCGGCTGCTACTGGCTGGCCCACAGAATCCGGGCGATCCAGTCGATTTCTTCGGGCTTGAAGATTCTCGGCGGGTGATCGGGATTGATCGAATGCAATTCGATCTGTTTTTCGGTGCGCCGGTGCAAAATCTTGGCCATCACCTCCCCATCCTGCGTGCGCGCCACCACCCGGTCGCCGCGCCGCAACTGTTCGGTGGGCGAGACGATGATATAGTCACCGTCCCGATAGAGCGGCTGCATGGATTCACCAGTCACTTCAAGCGCATAGGCTGTGCCGTCACCCAGGCCGGGAAAGCGGACCTCATCCCATCCCTGACCGACCGGAAAGCCCGCAGCATCGAAATAGCCGCCCGATCCGGCCTGCGCAAAACCCAGCAGCGGAACCGCCCGGCTGGCCGCCGCGCTCTGGCTGTAATTCAGTCCGCCCGAAAGCAGGGAATCGAAATTTTCGCTGGTCGCCTCGAGCACCTTGGCAATCGATTCGGTGGACGGCCAACGCTCACGCCCATCCTTGCTGACGCGCTTGGACGGATTGAACGCGGTGGCATCCAGCCCCGCCAGCTTGGCAAGACCCGACGCCGACAGGCCGTGCCGGTCGGCCAGGCTATCGAGAGCTTCCCATATGGCGCGATGAGACAACATGGACAATCAGGTTCCAGAAAAAGGAATAATATCCCTATAGTTCGGAAACTAGTCCTAATACCTCGTTAGTCGCTTGTAAAGATATTTCCAAGCTTGGCAGGGCCCTCACAGCCCGTTAGACCAAGCACCATAGGAGAATTTATGGCCGAACCGATCTATAAAATCGCTGCCACCCAGGACTGGACAACCGCGCGCGGCGCGGGACAATTGGTGGGAACTCCGGTCGATATGGCCGATGGCTATATCCATTTTTCGACCGCCACCCAGTTGGCCGAAACGCTTGAAAAACACTATCGCGGCGCCTCCGGGCTGGTTCTGGCGACAATCGATCCCGACCTGATCGGCACTGACCTCGTCTGGGAGCCCTCGCGCGGCGGGCAGCTTTTCCCCCACCTTTATGCGCCATTGCCGATGGCAGCGGTCATTGCAGAGCGAGATCTCGCTGCCCGGCCGGATGGTGGGTTCGATCTGCCGGAGATTTCATGATGGGCATAGGTGATTTTCTGCGCAACGCTACGGTTCAGAAGCTGGCGCAGGACGCTCTGATGCGCATGGATGCCGAAACTGCACACAGGGCGACAATCAACGCGCTCAAATTCGGCCTGGTGCCGTCCGGAGCGCCCTCACCGACAAGCCTGGCCATCTCATTCTGCGGACTGGAGCTGCCCAATCCCATTGGCATGGCACCGGGTTTTGACAAGAATGCCGAAGTGTTCGCACCGCTCGCCAGGGCCGGTTTCGGTTTTGTGGAAGTCGGAACGGTCACCCCGCGACCCCAAAAGGGAAATCCTACCCCAAGAGTATTCCGCATCCCCGATGCGATGGGTGTTATCAACCGACTGGGATTTAACAACGAAGGTCATCAAGCCGCTTTCGAACGGCTCAAGGACCGGACGCTGGGCGAGGTCGTTGGCGTCAATATCGGTGCCAATAAGGACAGCGAGGACTTCGTTGCCGATTACATTGCTGGCGTGAAGACCTTCTCGCCGCTTGCCGATTACCTTACGGCCAACATCTCCTCGCCCAACACGCCCGGCCTGCGCAATCTTCAGGCGGAAGACGCACTCAAGCGCCTGCTGGCCGCTCTGATGGAAACCCGGGCTGCCCAGCCACGCCAGACCGCGATACTGCTCAAGATCGCACCGGATCTTGATGAAGCTGAAATGGATTCCGTCGCTAAAACAGTGCTCAAAAGCGGCATCGACGGGCTGATCGTTTCCAACACGACAATTTCGCGCGACACGGTAGCCGGTCTCGAAAACGCCGGCGAAACAGGCGGGCTTTCGGGCAGGCCGTTGTTCAATCTGGCAACACGGCGCCTGGCCCAGATGCGCTTGCGTCTTGGTCCGGAATTCCCGCTGATCGGCGTGGGCGGCATTCACTCGGCCCAAAGCGCCATTGCCAAACTCGAGGCGGGCGCCAATGTTGTCCAGCTCTATTCGGCTCTGGTCTATGGCGGGCTCGAGATGGTCGAGGAGATCAAGTCCGGGCTCGCGCAGGCCGTTATTGAACGCAGGCTTTCCAATGTATCGGGACTCACTGGCGTGGCGGTCAAGGACTGGGCTGAAGGCAGAATAGCGATCTAGGCGAAAATCTCGTTCTTCCGCCGTTCGATGGCGAGTGCATAAATGCCGGCTCGCACGAGCAGCAGCACATGCAGCGCGATCCACAACCCCCAAAGACCCAGGAACGGCTGCAGGATCATGGCGGTTGCAAGATAGACAATGAGCGAAACGATCATCCCGTTGCGCATTGTGACGTTGAAGGTCGCGCCGATCATCACGCCGTCATAGACGAAGGCGGGCATCCCGGTGAGCGGGGTCAGGGCTGCCATCATCAGATAGACCCGGGCCATTTCGCGCACTTGGGCGTTGGTGGTCATCAGATCGATAGCCAACCATCCAAAACTGAGCAAAAGAGCGCTCAGCATCCCCGCAATCAGCAGGCCCCAGCCCAGCGTGAGTTTGGTCGCGCGCTCGAAAGCCGGACGCCAGCGCGCCCCGACCGCCTTGCCGCACAATTGCTCGGAGGCCGTGGCAATGCCGTCGAGAAAGAATGCCGAGACCGAAAACAGTTGCAGCAGAATTGCGTTGGACGCCAATTCGATCTCGCCCATGCGCGCCCCTTGTGCGGCGAAATAGGCGAAGGCGCCCATCAAAGCTGCCGAACGGATAATAAGATCTCGGCTCAAACCGATCATCCGTTTGATCGCTGCAACGTCGAGCAGGGCAGCAAGGGTCGTATTGGCAAGGATCGGCTTGATGCCGCCATAATGATGGATGGCGAGGACCACCCCGGCGACAGCGGCAACGCCTTGCCCGATAACGGTGGCCCAGGCGACACCGGGAACGCCCCAGCCCAGCTCCAAAACGAACCAGACGCTGAGCATGATATTGATGACGTTGATAAGAATCTGCAGCCACATGCCGGTGCGCGCATCGGCCCGGCCGTAAAACCATCCCAGCAGCACAAAATTGATGAGCACGAACGGCACCGACCACATGCGTATGCCCATATACTCGGCAAACGCCCCCGCAGCATCGGGTGGCGGAGCCAGCGCGGCTGCAAACCCGAGATAGATGGGATAGGAGAGCGCCAGAAGTAGCGCACTCAACAGGGCTGCAGCGACCATGGCGCGCACCACATGAAGCAGCCCGTCGAGCGGATCGCGCGCGCCGACCGCCTGTGCCGTCAGCCCAGCCGTTCCAAAGCGCAGGAAAAAGGCCAGGGCGAACACGACACTGAACGCCGCGGCACCGAGCGAAAGCCCTCCCAGCAGCCCCGCATCGCCCAACTGCCCGATGACGGCGGTATCGATGATGCCCGCCACCGGCTCGGTGATAAACGCCACCGACGCCGGAACGGCTATGGCCCACACATCGCGATGGTGAACCTCGAAGGGGTGAACCGATATGCTCATCGAAGGGAACCGGGAAGAGGAGGGATGACTACGCTATCCGATTCTGCTCCGATCTAATTCTCAAAGTCGCTCGTTTTGAGCAGAACTGGCCGGGTTGGGACCTGGCAGACCGGCATGATCTCGATGGAATTAACGTTCACGTGCGCGGGCAGGTTGGCCAGCCACCAGACGGTATTGGCGATGTCCTCGGGCAGCAGCGGTTCGTTGTCGGCATACATTTTCTCGTTGGCCTCGAAATCCCCGCCCGTGCGTACTGCGGTGAATTCCGATTTCGCATGCCCCGGTTCAAGCGATGTGATGCGAATGCCTGTCCCCATGGTGTCGGTGCGTAAATTCATCGAAAACTGATGCACGAAGGCCTTTGTCGCCCCATAGACGTTGCCGCCGGTATAGGCAAAGCGCCCGGCGATCGATCCGACATTGATGATCGAGGAGCCTCGGCCCACTTGCTTGACGAGCGGCAGCACCTCGAGGGTCGTATGCAGCAGGCCCACGATGTTGGTGTCGATCATGGTCTGCCATTGATCGGTATCGACCTCCGGGACGGCGCCCGTGCCCAGGGCCAGCCCGCCATTGTTGAACAGGCAGGTGATCGGTTTGAAATTTTCCGGGATCGCCGCGACCGCGCGTTTTATCGAGGCCTTGTCGGTCAAATCCATTTCGATGCCGTGGACGATTTCGGGGAACTCGGCCTCAAGCTCGGCCAGCCGCTCACGCCTGCGGCCCGTGGCGATCACCTTCCAGCCGTTCTTTGCAAAAAGCCGCGCGGTGGCCGCGCCGAAGCCCGACGTGGCGCCGGTGATGAAGATGACGGGAGACATGGGCAGAACCTTGAATGGCTTTAAATTGGGGCGCGGCGGAGAGTGTCGCTCGTGCCATCCTAATTGCCGCCGCCGATCTGCTCAACAGGCTATGCGCTAGCGCCGCCGCCCGGCCGCCATCAGGCGTCCAATGAACCACAACGGCAGAACGATCACCGCTCCGGTCAGCATATAGGCGAAGGCGTCGCGGAAAACCCCGAACCCGTTGTCGAAGATCGAATTGATGAAGCCTTGAATAGAGCGGAAAATAGCGTCCGGGCTGATCCCGAAGATCGACATCAAAAAGCCCACGACCAAGCTCATCAGAATCAGTCGGACAACGACCCGTCCCGGCGTTCCGCCAAGAAACGATTCCAGCCAGCTCGCTCTTTGATTTGTCTCACGGTTGTCCATAGTGTCGGGCATCGGTCCATCGGGTCCATCGATTCTGCTCATGATGCCACATAGGCGCCGACAATGGCCAATTAAATAGCTGCCGATATCGTGACCGCACTTTCACCCATTGTTGCCGACTGGTTTGCCGCCAAGGGCTGGCAGGCACGCCCGCACCAATTGGCAGTGCTCGAAGCCGAACGAGCCGGCAATTCGGTGTTGCTAATCGCTCCGACGGGGGCGGGCAAGACGCTGGCTGGGTTCCTGCCCTCCATTGAGGATTTGATCGGCAGCCCCATGGAAGGGCTGCACACGCTCTACATTTCACCGCTCAAGGCGCTGGCCGTCGATGTGGCGCGCAATCTGGGCGATCCGGTGCGCGAAATGGGATTGAAGATCAAGGTCGAAACCCGGACCGGAGACACGCCCGCCTCGCGCCGTCAGCGCCAGCGCTTCGATCCACCACACATCCTGATGACGACGCCCGAACAACTGGCGCTGCTCTTAAGCCATCCCGACAGCGTCAGGCTGTTCGGAAGCCTGCGGCGTGTCGTGCTCGATGAATTGCACGCGCTCGTCACCTCCAAACGCGGCGACCTGCTCAGCCTTGGTGTCGCGCGACTGGCCAGATTGTCGCCCGATGTGAAGGTCACCGCGCTTTCGGCGACTGTCGCCCAGCCCGAAATCCTGCGAGATTGGATCGCTGCGCCTGTCGCGCCAAATCCGGCGGTGCTGCTTAATGCGCCCGGCGGCGCAGCGCCGCAGCTTTCGATCCTCGCCAGCGAGGAGAGACTGCCCTGGGCGGGCCATTCCGCCGCCTATGCGGTGCCCGACCTTTACGCAACGATCAAACAGCACGGCACGACACTGCTGTTCGTCAACACGCGATCGCAGGCCGAGATGCTGTTCCAGAACCTCTGGGCAATCAACGACGAGGCGCTGCCGATTGCGCTCCATCACGGTTCGCTCTCGGTCGAACAGCGCCGCAAGGTCGAAAGTGCCATGGTGTCTGGCGTGCTGCGCGCCGTCGTCTGTACCTCAACGCTCGATCTGGGCATCGACTGGGGCGACGTCGATCTGGTCGTGCAGGTCGGCGCGCCAAAGGGGGCGTCACGCATGCTCCAGAGGATCGGGCGCGCCAACCACCGGCTCGACGAACCGTCCAAAGCCATGTTCGTTCCCGCCAACCGGTTCGAAGTGCTCGAATGCGAGGCGGCGCTGGAGGCCGTGGCCGAGGGTGCGCAGGACAGCGAAACACCTCTGTCCGGCGGTCTGGACGTGCTCGCCCAGCACATTCTGGGGCGAGCCTGCGCCGACCCCCTTGATGAGGATGAAACTTTTGCCGAAATCATCTCGGCCTGGCCCTACAAGGACCTGACGCGAGAAAAATTTCACCGGGTTCTCGATTTCGTTTCGACCGGTGGATACGCGCTACGGGCCTATGAACGGTTTGCAAAGCTGCGCAAGACCGCCGACGGGCTCTGGCGGATTGCCAATCCACAGATCGCCCAACAGTACCGGCTTAATGTCGGCACCATTGTCGAGGAGCCAATGCTCAAGGTGCGGCTGGTGCGGGCCCGCGGTGTGCGCAAGGGCGCAACGACAGGGCCGATCGGGCGCGGGGGCAGGATGTTGGGAGAGATCGAGGAGTATTTCATCGATCAACTCGTGCGCGGTGACACCTTCATGTTCGGCGGCGAGATCGTTGCCTTCGAGGGGGTCGTGGAAACCGAGGCCTATGTGTCGCGCTCGTTTTCCGACAATCCGAAAATTCCCTCTTATATGGGCGGAAAATTTCCGCTCTCGACCTTTCTGGCCGACAAGGTGCGCAAGATCCTCGCCGATCCAGAGGGTTGGCGTGTCCTGCCCGATCAGGTGCGCGAGTGGCTGGACCTGCAAAATTACGCTTCGGTGCTGCCCGACAGCGACAGCCTTTTGGTGGAAACATTTCCGCGTGCCGACAAGCACTACATGGTCTGCTATCCCTTCGAGGGACGCCTGGCCCATCAGACATTGGGAATGTTGCTAACGCGAAGGCTCGAGCGGGCCCGAGCGCAGCCCTTGGGCTTCGTCGCTTCCGATTATGCGCTGGCCATCTGGTGCGCCGCCGACCTTGGAGCGTTGATCGCTTCGGATCGGCTTTCGCTCGATCAATTGTTCGATGAGGATATGCTGGGTGACGATCTGGAGGCCTGGCTCGATGAGTCGGCGCTGATGAAGCGAACCTTCCGAAATTGTGCTATCATTTCGGGGCTTATCGAGCGTCGGCATCCGGGCAAGGAAAAATCGGGGCGTCAGATCACCGTAAGCTCGGACATCATCTATGACGTGCTCTACCAGCACGAGCCCGATCATATTCTGATCGAAGCCACGCGGCGCGATGCTGCGCGGGGATTGCTCGATATCGAACGTCTCGGGCTCGCCCTGAGACGCATCAGGCGGCACATCAGGCACAAGCGGCTGGACCGAATCTCGCCTCTTGCGGTACCTGTACTGCTCGACATCGGCAAGGAGCCGATCTTTGGGGAAGCGCGCGAAGCGGTTCTGCGCGAGGCTGCAGAGGATTTGATCGCAGAGGCGATCGGCACAGATATTCCGACGAACCAGGGATAGCAATTGGCACAGGCTCAGCCCGTTGGCGGCACCGAGATGCAGGAAACGATCCGATTTGCGGGCGAAACCTTTCTCCCGCTACCCTCGGGTGCGCTCTACTGGCCGGACGCCGAAGCCCTGCTCGTTGCCGATCTTCATCTCGAAAAGCTGTCAAGCTATGCGCGCTCGGGCCAGTTGCTGCCGCCCTACGACACGTCGATGACGCTCAAACGGCTCGATCGCGATGTTGCGCTCACGCGTGCACGGCGCATCTTTGCGTTGGGTGATAGTTTCCATCGCGACGAGGGCACTACAACGCTCATGGTCCATGATCGCGAGCGACTGGCTGGCCTCGTTGCGCAGATTGATTGGGTTTGGATCGCCGGCAATCACGACCCCGCGCCCCATACGCTCGGCGGCACCTGCTGCGGCGAACTGGCTGTTTCGGGTTGTTTACTGCGTCATGAGCCGCAGGCGGGAGTTGCCGGTTTGATCGCCGGTCATCTCCACCCGGCGGCGCGGGTGTCGATGAATGGCAAGTCCTCGCGCCGGCCATGTTTTGTGTGGGATGAGAACCTTCTGATACTGCCCGCCTATGGAGCGTCCACAGGAAGTCTCAATGTGCTTTCGCCCGCCTTTGCCGGGTTGTTCGACCGCGCTTGCATTCAGGTGATGATGCTGGGCCGCGAGAGGCTTTACCCGATCAGCCGCCAGCGTCTGGTATCGGGTTGAGTTTCAGCGTCGAAACAGCACGCCGCCCAGCCAGCCGGTAACGAGCGCCAGCAGCACCGTGGCGATGCCATAGAGCAAAGGTTGGTTGACGGCGGCCTCGCCGATAAACCGCTCAAATCCCGACTTCTGGACAAAAAAGCGCTGCGCGCCCTGGGCAACCACCTGGCCGTTTTGCACCACCAGCGCCTGGGCAAGAAAAATGCCGTTGGGCACGTGGGCCGGAAGTATCACCCGGGTGGAAAAAAAGGTCGGGGACAAAAAGCTGATACCGCGCTCGTCCGTTCGGTACAAATTGGCCTCGCCCATCAGCCGCACCAACTCGTTTTCAAAAAGGGCTACATTCCCAGTCGTTTCCTCAAGCGCCAAGGCAGCCTGAGCTTGGACGGTGAGATTGCGCTCCGCAATGACTTCGGGATCGAGAATGGTTTCGAGCGGCCGGCTCGACAGCACGCGATAAAACGATGGCAGACCGGAAAACAGCGCATGGTCGGCATTGAGCATGATGCCGAACTGGCGCGATTTGCGCCGCACCACGCGTTCCTCGACCGGTCCACGAATAACGAAAACCACATCAAACGTTCCTTGCGGCGGCGTACCATCGAGACTGGGCTCGATGTTGCCGAACAGCGTTATGGTCTCGCCAGCGAAGTTGGAATGGATCGAAATGGTGGGATCGGAGGTGCCGAACACCAGACCTTGCGCACTCGCGCCGGTGAGCATGGCCAGGAGCGCGAAAAGCGCCAGCAGGATGCGGACCGCCGTCACAACCCTTCTCCAAATCCTAGGACCGATGTCGAGAACGGATCGGTCGGAGCAAGAAACAGCGAAAGTGCAAAGCGGATTGCAACCCCAAGCACGATAAGCGCCAGCAGGAACCGCAACTGATCGCCACGCAGATACTGTCCGGCCGATGCGCCGAATTGGGCGCCCGCAACACTGCCGACCATGAGGGAAAACGCCAGCAGAATATCCACGCTCTGGCTCTGATAAGCATGAAGGATGCAGGTCGCAGCCATGACCGCCAGCACGTGCAGGAGCGAGGTGCCGATCACGACCGACCCGGGGATGCGGAGCAGATAGACGAGCGCTGGCACGAGGATGAATCCCCCGCCAATCCCAAGCAGGGAGCCGACAATGCCGATCAGAAAGCCGATGCCGATGACCGGAATAATCGAAATATAGAGCTTGGAGCGCTTGAATCGGAAACGCAGCGGCAGCCCGTGAGCCCAGTTGTGCTGACCCGGCATGCGGCGTGGCGGCGGACCGGTTCGGCGTGAGCGAACAAGCGATCGAATGGCCTCGATCAGCATCAGCGAACCGATGGAGCCCAGAAAAATCAGATAGCCGAACGAAATGGCCAGATCGAGTTGGCCAAGCGAGCGCAGCAGATCAAATATCCACACGCCCACCCCGGCTCCAACCACACCGCCGGTCACCAGGAACATGGCCAGCGTGAGATCGATGCCACCGCGCCGCCAGTAGGACAGGGCGCCCGACGTAGAGGCTGCAACGACCTGCCCAGTGACTGAGGCGACGGCAACTGGAGCCGGAACGCCAGAAAAGATCAGCAAAGGGGTCAGAAGGAACCCACCGCCAACCCCGAACAGGCCGGACAGAAATCCGATTGCGCCCCCGATCCCCACAAGGAAGAAAAGGTTCACCGACATTTCCGCGATGGGCAAATAGATCAGCACGGCCGGGCCCAATCAGAGGCTGGTGTCAGATGGTGCCAGTCAAAGCACCCGTGCCGATAGTGTAACGACGTGAGCCTAAATAAAAGCTTAGGTTGCGCAGCCCTCGTCGTCCCCCAATCGTGGAGCGGTTAGACCGGCTGGCTGCCCAGAACGGCCAGAAGCCGCGGATTGACGACGCCGCTTTCGCTCATGCCTGCGGCACGCTCAAAGGCAGCAACGGCTTCGCTGGTCTTGGGGCCGGGGATACCATCGGGCGTTCCCACATCGTAACCGAGCTTGCCCAAAAGCATCTGCACGCGAAGCACCACATCCTGGTTGGTTATGGCTGGGCCGGGGTCAAACGCCTCGTCCCATGTGCCGATGGGGGCAAAATTGGCAGCGATGTCGATATCGACGGGGCTCCACGCCGCAACTGTATCGTCAAGCCGCTGGATGGCGTCGGATTCGAGCGAACGGGCCACATCATCGCGTGAATTGGCCGCATCCTCGTCGCCGGAGCGGGCCGCAAGCGAAAACCACACATAGGACTTCTCAAAATCCTGTTCGACACCTAGACCGCGCGCATAGAGCATGCCCAGATTGAACTGGCTGTCCGTCAGGCCCCGCCCGGCAGCTTCCTCGAACCAATGTGCCGCTGCTGCGAAATCCTGCTCTCCCAGCTCTCCGCTCGCATAGAGCGAGGCGAGATTGTGCATGGACATCCGGTTGCCAGCTTCCGCGGCGCGCTGATACCAAAGCCGGGCCAGTTCGAGGTCACGCTCGACTCCGCGTCCGCCTTCATAAAGGCTGCCCAGCCGGTATTGAGCGGGGGCAAAACCCTGGCTTGCCGAGCGCTCATACCAGGCCGCAGCCTGGCTGAAGTCCTGCTCGACGACCGTCCCCTCGGTGAGAATGGCTCCCACTTCAAACTGGGCAAAGCGATCGCCCTCATCGGCGGCTTCGCGCAGCGCTGCCGGTTCGATCGAAGCGGGTGCGGTAATCGCCGGCAAAGAGGTGCCGTCCGACGACCCGGCATAGCTGCTTGCCGGCCCGACGGCGGCAGTTGTTACAGGATCGATGGTCGGCATTGCTGTCAATGCGTCCGAATCCACAGTCGCTGCCGTAAGACGCGGCTGTTGTTCGATGACGCGAACATTGGACGTGAGTTCGTTAGCAGCCGTGGTCTCGTCCTCGGCCGTAGCCTCAGCCTGCGCCGCTGCACGCATCAGGGCCAAATCCGGCTCGGCGGTGGTTGTGTCGGCTTGCGTCGCACTGACTTCTGCGACAGGATCCGCGTCTTCCACAGTTTCCGTCGGCTCCACGACCTGGGCGCTTTCGGCGCTCGGTTGGGCCGTGCGTGACGGCATGATTCGACCTATGATCAGCGGTGCGGCCAAGGCAATGACGGCAACAAGTGCAGTCCCGAGCAGCAAGGATCGTCGGTTGCGGGCAAAAAGGCCCGGCGCCTTCTCCTCGAAGCTTTCCCCTTCTTCGCCGTCGTGCCGCGCCTCGGCAACTGGCTCCGATCCGGCTTCCATTTGGGGATTGCGGGGGGGCTCGGGTCTGTCCGCTTCAGTATCGTCGCGCTGGAAACGGGCCAGAGCTCTCCCGATCAGCGATTTTGGTTCCCCGACATCGTCAGCCAGAGGCTGGCGGGCCGAGCGACGCGCGGCCTCAATGAAGCTGGCCCGCGTTGAACTGGAAACGCCGGGATTCAAGCTCGGCTGTGGGGCGGGCGCCGAAGGTTCAAAAGGACTTTCGCGTTCTGTAAGGCTCGATTTCGGCTTGGCCGGTCGGTCGATCGCCGCAGGGTCGATTGCAAAATTTGGCTCGGGCTCGGCGACGTTCTTGGTTTCGACCGGGCTATCTTCGATTTCGACCGCGCCCTGACCGAGAACGCGGCGCGCAGCGCCGGTGGCCGGATCGATCGGCATGGCGTCTTCAGGCTTACGGCGGGGTTGTGAAGGCGTTTTTGCCGGCTCGGCAGCAACCGGTTCAACCTCGGGATTTGCAGCAGGCTTGCTGTTGAGCATGGCCTCGAGCCGGGCAATGCGATTGTCGACCTGCGCGATTGAATTGCGCACGCCTGAAAGATTGCTCGCCTCGGCGGCATTCTCGGTGTTGCGCGCAAAAAGTGATGCCAGGCGCTCTTCGAGCGCGGCAAGATCGGCTTTTTCGATTCCGTCGGTTTCTGCCGAACCAGAGCCAGGCAATCCCTGGGCCCTGCTCGCTATCATGTCCGCAAGCGCCTCAAGATCGGGCCCTGTCGGCGCCTCCGACGTCTCCAGGTCGGCCAGTGCCTTGAGCTGGGCTCCGGTTTCATCGACCCGCTTGGCGATCTGGCGCAATTGGGCTTCAATGGTTTCGATAGCCGGCGCTGCGGTAGGCGTTGCGATCGCTTCCATGCGCTGTTCAAGCTGAGCAAAGCGCGGCTCGATCGTTTCGGCAATGACGTCGCGCAGCACGGCAACGCTTTCGGCCAGCATGGCCGCTTCATCGCGCGAGGGTGCTTCGATGGTCGAAATGCGCGCGCTTAAAGCGTCGATCTTGTCCAAGAGACTTGTGGGTTCGGCGGGCCTGCTGACCGCTTCGGTCAGTGCTGCCATGTCGCGGCTCAAACGCTCGATATCATCCGAGGGGCGCGATTGGCTTGCTTCAAGACTATCGATGCGATCGTAAATAGAGCGAACGCTCTGCTCGATCATGGCCATGGCTTGTGCCTGGCGATCATCGGCCAGCGCAGCCTGTTGGCTATCACGTTCGCTTGTCTGGAGCTGGTGACTCACAAGCTTTTCAATCGTGGTCGTGAGTTCTTCGATCCGCTGGGAGGTTATGTCCTCTCCTGACCGGCGATCAGACGCGATCATTTCGGCAAGATTGCCGATCTGGGCCTCGATGCGCTTGATCTGGCCGGTTTCCCCAACCGCGCCGGCCAGCATCTCTATGACTTCGCTGAGCTGATCGATCTGACCGGCGATGTTTGACTTTTCGCCCAGCGATTCAAGTCGCTGGCCGATCCGGTCTTCAAACCCCGCGATCTTTTCTCCGATCGCATCGAGTGAACTGGCAAAGTCGGCAAGCTCCGAGCGTTGCGAAGATACTGGCGCTGCGATTTCCGGCTTGGGGGATTGGGGCAGAGTGTCACCGGTCTGGCGGGCCCGAATCTGATTGATGGCGTCGACAACGCTTTCGCGCATCACAGGACGATCGTCCGGCGACCGGTCGGCAAGGCGGGTTACCGCTTGGCGCACACTTCGCAAGGCTTCGGAATGGCGATCGGGCTGGCGAGGTGCCGGGCGGACCGGCGCAGCGGGCTGAGGGGCGGCCTTGGTCGCATGACTGGTGGCCACCTGGTCTTCGACCTGGTCGAGCAGAGCCACGAGTTCGTTTCGCAGGCTCTCCCATTCGGCTCCGTTTGACCGGCGAAGGGCGGTTTGCGGCTCATCCCAGTCGTGATGTGGATTCGTTCGCGCCATAGTGCTTTCCGACAGGCTCCCGACGGCACGTCGACCGCACCGTTTCCGGCGATGGAATCGCCTACCCTGACTTTCGACAGTTTATGGTAAATATCGCGTTAACCACATTTGCATTCTGCATTGATCCAATTGCTATTTTTGAGCACGGATTGCGTCGGGTCTCGGTTCGTGGTGATGTTCGACTGATCCGCAAGCCGATCCAAGACAACACAGCAGCAAGACACAAGATGAGTGGACCAGCCCGCAAGGACCGCGCGACGCGCCAGAGCGAGGGGCCGGCAATCTATACGATTGCCGAACTCGCCGACGCGTTCTCGATTACGCATCGGACTCTGCGCTTTTATGAAGACAAGGGCATGTTGCGCCCCCGCCGGGTAGGCAACAAGCGCCTATATACCAACCGTGACCGCGTGCGGCTGCGCATCATCCTCGATGGCAAGCAGGTAGGGCTCACCTTGCGTGAGATACAGGAGTATCTCGACACCTACGATCTACGCGACGGCTCGTACGACCACCTGCGGCGTGCACTCGACAAAGTGCATCACCAGCGCCATCTGCTCCAGCAGAGGCGCTCAGCCATCGAAAAGTCGCTGGCTGAATTGGCACGCGTCGAACAAATCATCGAAGGGATGCTGGCCGAGCCCCAGGACCCCGACGGGCGCGGCGACATCATATGATCGCGGTGGCTGCAAGATAGAATCATCCTCTCGATTCCTGACGCCGAATGCCTGCAGATTGTGATGGAACAGCGCTCTCTGAGCAGTCTCGGGGACGCAATCGGCCCAAAACACGACAAATGCTTGATTCGTGGCGCGAACTTCGCATTATCTCCATTGTGTTTACTCTTGGGGTCTAGAAAACCTCCAGAACCATTCCTGCCCCGGCGAGGTCCCGCGCCCCAATGAGCCATCGTATCATCATCGTCGACGATCATCCCCTCTTTCGGGCCGCCTTGCGCCAGACGCTGGAGGGCCGGGATAGCGGCATGGCGTTCGAGGAGGCCGGAGATATCGAAGGCTTGAGTACGGCACTCGAAGCCAACCGCGATTGCGACCTCGTCCTGCTCGACCTCAATATGCCTGGCGTACGCGGCTTCTCGGGCCTTCTTCTCTTGCGGGCGCAATTTCCAGAAGTTCCCGTGATGATCGTTTCGGCGGTCGAAGACACCGCGGTGATCCGGCGGTGCTTCGACCTTGGCGCATCAGGGTTCCTGTCCAAGTCTGAAAGTGCGGCCCGCATTCGTGAGTCGATCGATACCATCCTGGCCGGCGGGCTGTGGGTTCCGGAAGGCGTCTCGCTGGACGGGCAGGATGAGCAGACTGAGGTGCTGGCCCGGCTCGCAACGCTGACCCCGCAACAGATTCGCGTCCTTATGATGCTTTCGGACGGGCTGATGAACAAGCAGATCGCTTACGAGCTTTCGATTTCGGAGGCTACCGTCAAGGCGCACGTCTCGGCGATCCTGCAAAAGCTCAACGTCGACAGCCGCACCCAGGCGGTCATTGCCGCGTCCAAGATCGAGCAGGGTCAGTTTGCCCAGCTCGTTGAGGATCAGCAGGTCTAGAGCCAGCCCTGTTTTCATCAAGAATGCGCGCTCCGAATAATCTCCGGAGCGCCCTCGGTTCGCCGGATGCTACTGAGGCAGTGCTTCTGGGGCATACTGGGCAGCGAACTCCGCGCTGGGCGGAATGGGCTTTATGACATCGACCATGACACCGTTCGGGTCGGTGACGATGAAATGGCGCTGGCCAAAATCCTCGTCCCGAATATCGAGAACGAGTGTCGCTCCTGCCGATTTAAGCCGCTCATACTGGGCGTCGACATCATCGACTTCGAAGTTGAGCAGCACGCCGCCGGTCTGCCCGCGATGGGCTTTGGGAATCGTATGATGGGCCTTGTCCAGCACGGCGAAGTTGATGGCCGGGTTGGCGTTCGATTGCAGGTGGACATACCAGTCGCTGTCAAAGAGCACCTGAAAATCGAAATTTTCAACGAAGAATGCGGCGGACGATGTCACGTTGTCCGTCATTATGACGGGATAAAAACTGGTCGGATTCATGGGTTCCCTTTCCTGCAAAGCAGACATACTGTCTGTATGTAAACGTGAAATAACATACAGGCTGAATGTATGCAAATGGAATCCGCCAGACGAAGTAACAAGGAAAGATCGGACGCCACCCGCGCCGCTCTGATCGCAGCGGGACGCGCATTGTTCACCGCGCGGCCCTATGGCGAAATCGGCACTCCCGAGATTGTTGCGAAAGCAGGCGTCACGCGCGGCGCACTTTATCACCACTTTGCCGATAAGCAGGCGCTGTTCGCTGCTGTTGTGGATGCCGAAGCGGCAGCGGTCGCTCGGGAGATCGAGCAGTCTTCCTCACAGGGCACCGCCCCCTACGTGGCTCTGCTGTCCGGGGGGCGTGCCTATCTCGATGCCATGGCCGTCCCTGGCCGTACCCGGCTGCTGTTGCTGGATGCGCCCGCAATTCTTGGGCATGCCGAGGCCGAGGCCATCGACATGTGTCACAGTGCGCGGACGCTGCAAGAGGGCTTAGGTATTGCCATGGCGGCCGGAGCAATACCCAAGCTGCCGCTTGATCCGCTCACCCAAGTCATATCATCGGCCTTCGACAGGGCGGCGTTGGCTATTGAGGCGGGAGGAAATCGTGCTGAATGGGAAACGATTCTCGAGGCGCTTTTGACCGGAATCGCCAGCAAGACTTAAAGCTGTTTGCTCATCTGGCTGAGCAGGGCGCGAAGCGCTGCCGGTTTGACCGGCTTGTTGAGCACCGGTGTGCCGCGCGTTTCGGCCAATTTCCGGACTGCGGGCGTCTGGTCGGCGGTAACCAGCACCGTGGGGAGATGCCCGCCGACGATCTGCTTGAGCCATTCGATCGCATCGAGCCCGGAGGTCTGGTCGAGATGGTAGTCCATCAAGACCAGATCAGGTACCCAGCCTTCGAGCATGCCCAATTGGGCAATTTCCTTCAGCGACGTCGCTGTGCGCACGTCACACCCCCAATTTTCCAGCAGACCCGACATGGCGTCGAGGATCGAGCGCTCATTGTCCACACAAAGGACATGCAGCCCTTCAAGTTGGGAGCTTTCCCGCACCGATGCCGAATTGACCGGCTCAGGTGCGCGTGCCGCCATGGCGATGAGCGGAACGGTAATGGAAAACCGTGAACCCTTGCCCACCGTGCTGTCGATTTCCATCGGATGGTCGAGCGCGGCAAGGATGCGCTGGACGATCGACAGGCCCAATCCCAATCCCGGCGCAATACGGGCACCTTGCTCGAGCCGTGAGAATTCCGTGAAGATCATCTGATGCTGATGACGGTCGATGCCGATGCCCGTGTCGATCACATCAAGTCGCACGTTGTCGCCGCGCCGGCGACACCCGACCAGAACGCGACCTCCCGGCCGCGTGTATTTGATGGCATTTGACACCAGATTCTGGATGACCCGGGCTAGAAGCATCCGATCCGAACGCACCGTGAATGACGCGCCGACGACCCGCAGATCGATATTCTTTTCGCTGGCGAGCGGCTGGAACTCGATCTCGATCTTTTTCAAGAGATCGAGAATATCGATGTTGGTCCGCGTGACCTTGAGTGCTCCGGAATCCATGCGTGAGATATCGAGCAGCGTGGACATGATGTCTTCAACTGCGTTGAGCGAAGCATCGATCGACGAGGCCAGTTCGGCCGTCGGCGTGCCGCGCGTGCGCTCAAAAAGCGTCGAGGTATAGAGCCGCGCAGCATTGAGTGGTTGCAGAAGATCGTGGCTGGCGGCGGCCAGAAACCGCGTTTTCTCGTGGTTGGCGGCGTCAGCCTTGGCGCGGGCTTTTTCCAGTTCCGCATTGAGCAGCGTGAGGGCGCGCGTGCGGTCGTTCACCCGCTCTTCAAGCGTATGGTTGACCTGCTCCAGCGCGGCCTCGGCGCGGGCACGGTCGGTGACATCGGAAAAGGAAATGAGCAGTCCGCCATCCGGGAGCCGCGCGGTGTGGATTTCGAGCTGATGGCCCGAAATGTTGGTACGCTGGGTAAGTGTGGTGGCTTCGGCGGTTATCAGTCGCCGCCTTTGATCAGCGACCACTTGTGGCGTTCCGGGACCAAGGTCGCCCCTCCGGGCCATAAACAGCAATATCTCGTCCAGCGGGGTGCCCGAAGCCATCAGCGACTGCGGCAGTCCCATGCCGACCCGATATTGCGTATTGGCTGTGGCCAAATGGAGCTCGGAATCGAACACGGCCAGGCCATAGGGAAGGTGATCGATGGCGCCGGTCAAACCGGCTTCGAATGCGACCTGCTCGGGAACTGTGCTGTCGGACATGCGGTGCTCCTAACCCCGCCCTGGGCTGTTGTCGTGGCCCTCTCGAGGCGGAAATGTCAAGTCATTCCAATGGACAGGGCTGGGGAATCGGGGCTAGCTTTCAAGGGCCGCGCGGGTGCGGAAGCAAGGACAGGGGACACAGCGATGTCATTCGTCAAAGAATTCAAGGAATTTGCCGTCAAGGGCAATATGGTCGATATGGCCGTGGGTATCATCATCGGTGGTGCATTCGGCACGATCGTGTCGTCGCTGGTCGACGACATCTTCATGCCTTTGATCGGCCTCGTGCTCGGTGGCGTAGATTTCTCCAATCTTTTCATCGTGCTTTCCAATCCCGAAGGCGTAGCGGTGCCGTCTCTGGCGGTTGCACAGGCAGCAGGCGTGGCGACCCTCAACATCGGGCTGTTTATCAATGCGCTGGTGAAATTCGTCATCGTCGCACTCGCTCTGTTCATGATGGTCAAGGGGATCAACATGCTGCGGCGTGAGGAGGAGAAAAAGCCCGAAGAGCCGGCAGCGCCACCCCGCGAAGTGGTCCTTCTCGGCGAGATTCGCGATATTCTCAAAGCCAAGGGCTAGCCGCTCAACCGCGACACAACAGCAAATACCGACAAAAGGCCCGCTTATAGGAGCGGGCCTTTTTCTAACTCGGGCTGATGAAATGCGCCCAAACTACGTATTTTATCCTATTGCCTGAACGAAAATAAGATTATAGTCCTATTCATACGTAGTCAGTGATAGGGAAGAGTCCGAACGGCAGAAATCGCTCCCTATAGCAAACTTCGTGCGCGATTCATCTTAGCAATCGCCGAGCCGATCTGAGTACAAGGCATTGTCAGCGACGTGCCACTGTTTCGGGCTGAAGCCCGGAAGCAGATGGATGCTGCATGCTGGAATTCAGGCGGCGGATTTAAGAGCGTGGCACCGGCTTCGGCTGGTGGGATTTGCCTTTTGACACTCAATCGGAGAGGGGGCTCGCCGTGCCCGTTTCGCACGACGCATCCCGAAAGAACTGGAGAAAGCAATGAATTCGGAAATTTCTTATCGGCCATTTCTCAATCGGGACCGGTTGGTCCACATCGTCGACAGCGATGAGCCTACATGTGACGGGCTCGACGTATTGTTTCGACTTGAGGGCTTTCAGACGGCCATTTCACGCAACAGTGACGATTTCATCGCCCGTTTTGGACAGCGGCGGCCAGATGTCGTGATCCTCAACTTCGATCTGGAGGGTGAAGACATGCTTCCCGCCCTGCGCCGTATCAAGGATATGCGTTCGGGCATTCCCGTTTTCATGCTGGCGGATCGCCCGCTTGTCGATGGAACGGTCGAGGCCATGCGCTCAGGGGCCAGCGATGTATTTGTCAAACCGGTGGATTCCGAGCGGTTCGTGCGCGCTGTACGGGACACGTTGCGGCGCGATGTTCACGTAAAACCCTCCCACGATGGCCATCGCGAAGTCGAGATCAGAGGCTTTTCACAACTGACTCCCCGTGAACGCGAAGTCCTGCAACTGGTCACCAACGGGCAGTCCAACAAGGAAGCCGGTCGCGAGTTGGGGATTTCCCCTCGTACAATTGAAGTGCACCGGGCCCGGGTCATGGAAAAGCTGGGTGCCCGCAATACCGCTGACCTGATCCGCATCGTTCTTACGAGCTGACAATCAAACGGGCTCGGCCATAGCCCAGACCGGCGCGCCGGTCTGGGCGAGACGTTCATCGATCTCGGCATCGGCAGCGTCCAGATCGGCATGGCAGCAGTCAACGCGTCAAATCTCTCGTTTGTCACCGCACCGTCGCCCGCGGCGATCCTTGACCTATGCGGACTATTCCAGCGAACTTACCCAATTGCTTAGCGCAAACGGCGCCGCTGGAGGCTTTCCCCGAGCAGGACGCCTGTATCCGACGCGTCAAGGTGCGGCCTGCCTTCAGAAAACCGCGCGCCAGCACAACTCGTTGACAGCAGTGCGCCAGTGGTGCCGGATTTTGCAGGGCTCGTGCAGCCCGCCGCTCGCAGCCGAAAGGGCAGGTGAATGCACGTGACACAACCCGTGGTTTGACCTTAAAGGGCAGGCTGTCGGTAACGCGAGCGCTGACAAATGATCTTGCCCCAGCAAGGATCAAATCATGTTGGATTTCCCAGCACCAAAGACTATGGCTAAATCGCTTCGCAGCGCCCTGGCCAAATACGAGCACGAGCTTTCGCATGGCCAGTGCCTCGAACTCGTGGCACGGCAGTTGGGGTGTGCCGACTGGAACGTGCTCGCGGCTCGCGAGACGTCAAAGTCGCCACCTGATCTCCAGATGCCCGAAGGTTGGTTCGCGGCGTCCCATTCCAGCCGCGAGATGTTCCGCATGGGTGTTGCACCGGGGCTCGCAGGCGTAGCCATGATCGAGGCACGAGCCGACACCAGGATTCCGCCCGATATGACCGGCGTCTTGATGCGGTCCTTTTCAGCCCGGGCTTTCCGCGCCAAACGATTACGGTTTTCCGCTCAATTGAAGACCCAACGTGCAACGGCTGGCACAATCTGGATGCGTGTTGATCCTCGGGGTGGCGGACGATATCTGCGCTTTGACAATATGCTCAATCGCACTGAGAACGGTGCCCTCAAGGGCGACGCGGACTGGATTGAACGCAACATAGTCCTTGATGTCCCGTATTCAGCCGAGAGCATCCATATCTGGGTTTCCTCCTGAAGGGGAAAGGCACTGTTTGGGCCCGAAATTTCGCGCTTGATACCGTGGGCGATGATGTGCCGGAAACCGCAGACGGGCAATTCCCCCAGGGCCCGACCAATTTTGGTTTCAATCTGCGCTAGAAACCAAAAACGGGGCGTGCCAGCACGCCCCAGTCGCTTCAACACCCCCGCTCATGGCTGATTGCTCGCAAGGGCCGAATTTGCCTACCCGCCGACTGTCGGTAGCGTCAGATCGCCAGCCACAAGCCTGTTCTCCATCAGCTTGGACATGTCGAAATCGCGCTGCAATTCCAAGGTCTGCCAGACCGAGATCAGCGCGTCGCAAAGCTCGGCGATCATGTCGTCGGTGTGATACGGCGTTGGCGTGATGCGCAGCCGCTCGGTGCCCTTGGGAACCGTGGGGTAATTGATGGGCTGGATATAAATGTTATGCCGGTCCATCAGCATGTCGCTTGCTGCCTTGCACAGGCGCGCATCACCCACGATCAGAGGTACGATGTGGGTGTCAGTCGGCAAAACCGGCAATCCAGCCTCGGCGAGGACGCGTTTGACGCGACCGGCCTGACGCTGCTGGCCCTCACGCTCGACACTTGAGACCTTGAGGTGTTCGATCGAGGTCCGGGCCGCCGCGCAAAGCGCCGGGGGCAGGGCGGTGGTGAAGATGAATTCGGGCGCGTAGGAGCGCACGGCATCAACGATGGCCTTGTTGGCGGTGATATAGCCCCCCATGACGCCGAATCCTTTGGCGAGCGTGCCTTCAATGATGTCGATCCGGTCCATCAAATTATCGCGCTCGCAGATGCCGCCGCCGCGCGGACCGTACATCCCGACAGCATGGACCTCGTCGATGTAAGTCATCGCGTTGTACTCATCGGCCAGATCGGCAATCGCTTCAACGGGGGCGACGTCGCCGTCCATGGAATAGACGGATTCGAACACGATGAGCTTGGGGCGCTGCTTGCCGACTGCCGCGAGCAGGTCACGCAGATGGTCAAGATCATTGTGGCGGAAAATCTTCTTCTCCATGCCCGACTGGCGCACGCCCTGGATCATTGAGGCATGATTGAGCTGGTCCGATAGGATCAGGCAATCGGGAATAAGCCGGGCAACTGTTGAGATCGTCGCTTCGTTGGAAACGAACCCCGAAGTAAAGACCAGCGCGGCCTCCTTGCGATGCAGATCGGCCAGCGAACGCTCAAGCTCAACCAGCGGCCGGTTCGTACCCGAAATGTTGCGCGTCCCGCCGGCGCCTGCGCCCAGCTTGCCCGCGGTCTCCTGCATGGCCCCGATAACCGCGGGATGCTGACCCATGCCGAGATAATCGTTGGAACACCAGATGGTGATTTCGCGGGCATTGTCCGCGCTATCGCGGAAGACGGCGCGCGGGAAATGTCCGGCAATACGTTCGATGTCGGCAAAGACGCGGTAGCGCTTTTCAACCCGAAGTGCGTCAATCGCATCCTCGAAGATGCCGCGATAGTCCATGAGGCCTACTCCAATGGCGTCACCGAACCGAGGGCGGCGGCGCATTTATACATAGCAATATGGCGTGCCTTGAAAATGGCGCGTCTTTTCTTTCATGCCCCTCTAACGCGAAGAGCGATATGATCCTTATCAAATCGCCGGGTTGGATGTCATTGGCAAATCACGCCATTGCGCAAGCAAAATCCACGGCGATCGGACACTGTCGCGGCACTATAGCCTTAATTGTGACAGGGAAAAGAGTGCTGTCAGCGCGACCCAGTGACGCGATCGATCCGCATGTCCTGGAAAATTCCCATTATCATGACCGACTTACAGGCTGGCCAAATCAGCCTGACAGCGGGCATGCTGAAACCGGCCACAATCACTTTCCTGCCGCAATTGGCCATCAATGATCGCGGCAACAATCACGAAGCGGTGAGCTCATCATGAAGAAACAGGCAGTCGCCCTCACAGCCGTCGCAGCACTCTTGCTCGCTGGCTGTTCGACCAATCCCTACACCGGAGAATCCCAGCTCTCCAACACCGCGGGCGGGGCCCTGGTGGGTGCCGGCGGCGGCGCCATCGGCGGCGCGTTGATCGGCTCGGCGATGGGCGACACCCGCGTCGGTGCCTTGATCGGTGCCGGTGTGGGCGCGTTGGCCGGCGGCGCGATCGGCAACTACATGGATCAGCAGGAAGCGCAGCTCCGCTCCCAGTTGCAGGGCACTGGCGTTTCCGTCACTCGTGTCGGGGACAATATCGTTCTCAACATGCCTTCCAATATCACCTTCGGTGTCAACCAGTCTGACATCCAGCCCGCGTTCCAGAACACGCTGCGCTCGGTCGCTCTCGTGCTCCAGGAATACAACCAAACGCTGGTCGATATCATCGGCTATACCGACTCTACAGGGTCGGCGAGCTACAATCTGACCCTCTCCCAGCAGCGCGCCACGTCGGTGCAACGTCTGCTCGCCCAATATGGCGTCGATCCGCGTCGCTTCTTTGTCGAGGGCCGCGGCATGGCCAACCCGATCGCCGATAACTCGACCGAAGCGGGCCGTGCTCAGAATCGCCGCGTCGAAATTCGGATCGTTCCCATCCGCAACTAGTCGGCATCGACACTCGCATTACAAAAAGGGCGCACCGGTTATCCGGAGCGCCCTTTTTTCCTGGGATCATGCTCTAGAGAACGACAATCGGCGACCCGAAGCGAACATTGTCGGCAAGGTGGATGACATCCTGGTGCAACAGCCGCACGCAGCCTGACGAGACCGCCTGACCGATGGTCCAGGTCTCACCTGTGCCATGAATTCGATAGATCGTGTCGCGGTTGCCTTCGTGGATATAGAGCGCCCGGGCACCCAGCGGGTTGTCGAGTCCGGGGGGCTGACCATTACGCCATTTTTCGAGTTCGGGCTGACGGTCCACCATCTCCGACGGCGGTGTCCACACCGGCCACTCACGCGAATAGGCAATGTGCCCGCGGCCCGACCACTCAAAGCCGGCACGGCCCAGACCCGCTCCGTAGCGCATTGCGGTGCCACCCTCTTCCACATGGTAAAGATAGAAGTTCGGCGTATCGACAATGACAGTCCCGACCTTTTCGGTCGTGGGGTAGGGGACGCGTTGGCGGTAGTATTTTGGGTCGAGATAGCGCAGGTCGACGGCAGGGACGGGAAACTGTTCCTCGGGTCGCGCGGCATACATCGTCACGACCTCTGGAGAAATCGGCGGAGGCAACTGGATTTGTGTCCTCGGTTGCGTGGTGGTCGTGCATCCGGCGGCGGTGAGGGCAAGAAGGCTTGATGCGCCGGCCATAAAGCCGCGCCGGGTCAGGGTTGGTTCGGACATGTCAAAATCTCACGGTTTGGCGGAACGAGAGCGCTCGCCAGAAAAAAGGGCAATGGATCGCTTAAAGATCAGGCCTGGGGCGGGGGGATTTCGAGCAATGGGGGCGGACCGTCCTCGGCCATCAAATCCATGGGAGCGGGCCAGGACCGATCCGCATCGGGTATCGGCGGCTGGGTGACGCTCACCAATTGTGCGTGCAATTGGCAGCCGGGTACCAAAATACCCAGGCCCATCTGTTTCCAGCAGCGCCCCAGTTTTGCCGTTGGCGCCAAACCGGCATCGATTCGAGCAGACGCGTCGGCGCAAAAATTGTTCTGCTTGGAAAACGACTCGCCGGGCGTTTGTGCGGAGGCGAACGATGCAGAAAGCAGCAAAAGGCCGAAAGCCAACATCAGAATAGGCAGGTAGCGGATCATGACCTATCGGTTACCGCACCAATAGTGGCGCGAAAATGGCACGGACCGGTCACGGAGCAGTGATATGCCACCGCGCTGCTACCGGTGTTGCCCGGCGGTCACAAGATTGTCTGGGTTCGATGCGTTCCATGCTGTGGACGGTACGATTGAGACTTTGCGCCCGCCACAATCGCCGCCTAATGTCGCGCAATCTTTTGACCAGTCCCGGATACCCATGACCAACATTGCAAAAGCCATCGCCGGTCTCATCGCAACAGAAATCTCCGCCCGTCCCGAACAGGTCAAGGCGGCGGTCGACCTGCTTGATGGTGGGGCAACGGTTCCCTTCGTCGCGCGCTATCGCAAGGAGGCTACTGGAGGGCTCGATGACGCCCAGTTGCGCACGCTGGAAACAAGGCTGAGCTATTTGCGTGAGCTTGAAGCGCGCCGCGCAGCCATCCTGCAGTCGATCGATTCACAGGGCAAACTCTCCAGCGAACTGTCGGCCCAGATCGCCCGGGTCATGACCAAATCGGAGCTCGAGGACATCTATCTCCCCTATAAGCCCAAGCGCCGTACCAAGGGTGAGATCGCACGCGAGCGCGGCCTGGAGCCCCTGGCTGACGCTCTTTTTGAAAACCGCATGCTCACCCCGCTCCTTGAGGCGGAAAAGTACATCTCGACTGATGTGCCCGATACCAAGTCGGCGCTCGAAGGTGCCCGCGACATTCTCGCCGAGCGCTTTGCCGAGGACGCGGACCTGATTGGCGAGCTGCGCAATTACATGGAGCGCAAGGCCATGCTCCGCGCCAGAGTTGTCGAGGGAAAACAGGAACAGGGCGCCAAGTTTTCCGACTATTTTGATCATACTGAAGCCTGGTCCAAAGTCCCCAGCCATCGGGCGCTGGCCATGCTGCGCGGGCGCAATGAAGAGGTGCTGGCTATCGATCTTGAGCTCGACGCTGACGCCGAGGGCAAATACAAGCCTGCCGAAACCATGGTCGCAGCCCACTTCGGCATCCGCGCCGATGGCGGGGCTGCAGACCAGTGGCTGATGGATGTGGCGCGCTGGAGTTGGCGGGTCAAACTCTGGCTGCACCTCTCGGTCGATCTGATGGGGCGGCTGCGCGAGCGGGCAGAGGACGAGGCCATTACCGTCTTTGCGCGAAATCTCAAGGACCTGCTCCTGGCTGCGCCCGCCGGCAACCGGGCCACGATGGGGCTCGATCCCGGCATCCGCACCGGCGTTAAAGTGGCCGTCGTGGATTCCACCGGCAAGGTGCTCGACACGGCAACCATCTATCCGTTCCAGCCGCGCAACGACATCCAGGGCAGCCTTGCCGCCCTGATAGCTCTGGTTGCAAGGCACAAGGTCGATCTGATCGCCATCGGCAATGGCACGGCCAGTCGTGAGACCGAGCGGCTGGTCGCCGACATGCTCTCGATGATCCCCGCGCCCAAGCCGCTTAAGGTGGTGGTCAGCGAAGCTGGCGCCTCGGTCTATTCGGCTTCCGAGACGGCCTCGAAAGAACTCCCTGATCTCGATGTTTCGCTACGCGGCGCGGTTTCCATCGCCCGCCGTCTGCAGGATCCCTTGGCAGAACTGGTCAAGATCGAACCCAAATCGATCGGCGTCGGTCAGTATCAGCATGATGTGGACCAGTATCGGCTCGCCAAATCGCTTGATGCCGTGGTGGAGGATGCGGTGAACGCGGTGGGCGTTGACCTCAACACGGCCTCAGCGCCGCTGCTGGCGCGGGTGTCAGGGCTCGGAACGTCCTTGGCCGAAGCCATCGTCGCCCATCGTGATGCCAACGGAGCGTTCTCCGCGCGCAAGGATCTGCTATCGGTCGCCCGACTCGGACCCAAGGCGTTCGAACAGGCGGCCGGGTTCCTGCGCATACGCGATGGCGCCGAACCGCTCGATGCCTCCTCGGTCCATCCCGAAGCTTATGGCGTGGCGCGAAAGATCGTTGCAGCGTGCGGGCGCGATATTCGCCAGTTGATGGGAGACAGCGCCACTCTCAAAAAGCTCGATCCGCGCGCCTTTGTCGATGACACGTTCGGATTGCCCACGGTACGCGATATCCTCGCAGAACTCGAAAAACCCGGCCGCGATCCGCGCCCCGAATTCAAGACCGCAACATTTGCTGACGGCATCGAAGAAATCTCCGATCTCAAGCCTGGAATGATGCTGGAGGGCACGGTGACCAACGTCGCCGCCTTTGGCGCCTTTGTCGATATCGGTGTGCATCAGGATGGGCTGGTTCACGTGTCCCAACTCGCCGACCGGTTCGTCAAGGACGCCCACGAGGTCGTGAAGGCCGGCGATGTGGTCAAGGTCAAGGTGCTCGAAGTTGACGCGAAACGAAAACGCATCAGCCTTTCGATGCGCAGTGATGCAGCGCCGGAGCGAAGCGCGCAAGCGGGTCTCCCCGCACACAACGCGCTCCGGTCGAAAAAGGCGGCCCAGCCTGCACCGGCGCCTTCACAAGGCGCTCTGGGGGCTGCGCTGGCCAATGCTCTGCGCCGGGAGAAATAGGCCCGATCAGTGATTCTGCGCTATGTGCAGGAGATAGCCTAGGCCAAATCCGACGGCAGCGGCCACCACCAGAACCGCACCGGCGCTGGCCGGAGCCTTGTGCGCGGCGCGCGAGAGTACGTCTATATCCTTGCGAGCATGCCTTGCGGCGCGGCGGGCATTCTTGCGCGTACCGTGCACGAAATCTTCGGCTTCGTCGGCAAGGTCGTCGAAATCCAAGCCGTGATCAGCAAGACTTTTGGAAATCGAGTTCAACTGTTGCCGCAATTCGCGCAGTTGCGATTTGATGGGTTTCTCCACCCCGTTCGTTAGACTGAAATTGGCCATAGCGGTTCTCCATGCAAGGACACGGAGTCTTCAACGATCAGAGCCGGTGCGCGGTTCCGTAGCCTCTACTGCGCGACCCCCGCTTCGTCGAGATAGGTCTGGTAGGCCCCCAGGCACATGAGTTCGGCCAACTCGCCGGCCCTGCCGGGAAAAGCGCGAGAGGTGCGAAGACAAACCCCTTCGTGATCCTCGTGGATCAAAGGGTCGATGAGGCCGAAATAGCAGGTGATCTTGTAGCGCTCTTTGAAGCTATCGCTGATTTCGGGCCTGATGGCGCTCTCGACATACGCATCGCACCGGTTGATGGCCTCTATGTTGGAAAAGCCTTGGGCGGGTAAAGGACTGGCAACGCCAATCCCCAGAACGCCCGTCACCAACGCTGCCGAAACGCGCATTGCAAAAACCCTGCCCACAACATGGCGCTACTCAACTGCAAATCGGGGGGGCGCCTCAATATCCCTCTCGCCGCTCCGTGCAAGCGGACCCTCGTTTGTTGCTCAACTGTCGCAGTATCGCCGCGGCAGGGCTGCTATTGCGCCTCGCAGCTTCCCGGAAGGATGTCTTCAAGCTGTCCTTCGACCGCACTGAGTTTGCCTTCGGTGATGGCCATTGGTCTGAAAGGTGGCATGGCCTGCACGGCAGGCTCGGCCAGCCGGAGCGTATAGCACCCAGCAAAACTTGCGGTCGTGCCGTCTGTCATTGTCGCTTCGATGGCAGCAGGGATCGTATAATAAATCGTGCCGGCGCTTCCCTCGGTGACTTCGGGCCCCACGACCAGTTGCACGGACTCGGTATTTTCATACCCTGATGCAAACGCCTCGAAATCGGCTTGCAGATCATTGTCATCGTCATGGGTGAAATAGGACCAAGCGCGCAGATATTCCGATCGGCTGATGGCATTGTAGAGGGACTCAATGACCGCCGCTGCGGTCGAGCGGTCATCGTAATAAGGATTGTCGGACACCGGCTCGTCCAGATCGTCAGCACCTGGGGGTGGGGCCTCGACTTCTCCAGGAACCACCGTCACGTCCTCGGCGACAGGCGTCACCGGGGGCGCCACCTGCGCAAAGGCGGGCGAAGCCATTAATACGGCGGCTGCGGTGACACTCAATTTATCCATAAACATTCTCCTTTCCCCGATAACGCACTGCAAAAGCTCAACGTTGCGTTGAAGATGAGGTATCGATCGACCGGGAAAGAAATGGTGCTGCTGGACAGGATTGAACTGTCGGCCTCTCCCTTACCAAGGGAGTGCTCTACCACTGAGCTACAGCAGCGCCGGCATGAATGGCCGGGGCCATCTGAATGCGGGCCTCTACTGCCACAGGCCTTCTGTGGACGCAAGGGCAAAAAACTGTCACTAGAGCACCAAATATGTCCGCCAGGGTCCAGCCCATGTCCAATTCAGATCGTGACCAAAGATTGGCCGCAAAGCTGAGGGAAAACCTTCGTCGCCGCAAAGCACAGGCCAGGGCGCGGACCGCGCCTGTCAACGATACGGAACAACAAGAGGGGGCGGGCACCTCAAAACCTTTGCCGGGCGAGAAGAAAGATACCTGATCTCACCTTTCTTGCAGCCTGTTCCGGGCTGCGTTACCAACAGCTTCAAACTCCGCATCGCCTTTTCGAGTGCGATTCGCGAATAGTTCCCTATCCAAGGAGTGCCATATGGACCGCATCCGCATCGTGGGTGGCAATCAGCTCAATGGCGAAATCCACATCTCGGGCGCCAAGAACGCGGCTTTGCCCCTGATGATCGCCTCGCTCTTGACTGAAGAACCCTTGGTTCTCGTCAATGTGCCGCGCCTCGCCGACGTCAAGCAACTCGAACGCATCCTTGAAAATCACGGCGTCGATATAGCGGTGCATGGCCGTCGTCGCGGCGATACCGAAATGGGCGGGCAGCGGATCACCTTCACGGCCTCCGATATCGTCGATACGACAGCGCCTTATGAACTGGTCTCGACTATGCGCGCCAGCTTCTGGGTCATCGGTCCACTTCTGGCCCGAGAGGGTCAGGCCAAAGTATCGCTTCCCGGCGGTTGCGCCATCGGCACGCGGCCGGTGGATTTTTATCTCGACGGCTTGCGTCAACTCGGCGCCGAAATCGACATCGATGCCGGCTATGTGCTGGCCCGAGCGCCCGGCGGCAGGCTGAAGGGCGGAAGCGTTCGGTTCCCCAAGGTTTCCGTTGGCGCCACCCATGTTGTGATGATGGCGGCAACCCTTGCTGAGGGAACCACAGTCATCGAAAACGCGGCACTCGAGCCCGAAGTGACCAATCTGGCTGAATGCCTTGTGGCCATGGGCGCGAAAATCTCCGGCATCGGCACCGGGCGGCTGGTTATCGAAGGCGTAGAAAAGCTCGGCGGCGCGATCCACGAGGTGGTCCCCGACCGGATCGAAACCGGAACGTACGCTTTCGCGGCGGCGATGACGGGTGGCGAGGTGTTCCTGCGCAATGCAAGGCCCGAGCTGTTGCAGGCGGCGCTCGACGTACTGGTCCGCACCGGTGTTGACGTTTCAACTGAAGAGAATGGATTGCGCATCAGACGCAATGGCAACGGCATCATGCCGGTCGATGTCGAAACCGATCCTTTTCCCGGATTTCCGACCGACCTGCAGGCCCAGTTCATGGCGCTCATGGCCCGCTCAAGCGGGGTGTCGGCCATCAAGGAAACCATTTTCGAAAATCGCTTCATGCATGTGGCCGAGCTGGCGCGCTTTGGCGCCAACATCCACGTCGACGGACAGACTGCGACCGTGACCGGTGTTCCCGAGCTCAAGGGCGCTCAGGTGATGGCGACCGATTTACGCGCGTCGGTCTCTCTGGTCATTGCCGGGCTGGCGGCGCGGGGCGAAACGGTGGTCAATCGCATCTATCATCTCGACCGCGGTTTCGAACGCCTCGAAAACAAGCTTTCGCGGTGCGGAGCCGAAATAGAGCGGATCGCCGGTTAAGCATGAGAGGCAGAATGCGCTTGCACTTTGGGCGGCAAATGCCCAGATGTTGGCCATGACCTCCATCGATCCTCTACCCAAGGCCACCATGACCGACCTCAAGCTTTTGGCGCTCGACAGCGAAGACCTCGAGATCGTTTCCGCCCACGTACAGGATGCTGTCGTCAGGGTCGGCGACATGGGCTATTCCAAAAATGACCGCCGCTTCGTGCTGCTCATGAACCGCTATGCCTGGGAAGCTGGTGATAAGCGCGGTCAACGCAAGCGGGCCGGTTTGCATTTCGATCACGTTACCGCGGCGCATGCTGAAGGGTTCGATCTCAATTCCAAGGATGGCGTTCTTGAACTGCTCGCCGTGACCTTTGAGCCGACCGATGCGCCTGCGGGGCAGGTCTTGCTTACCTTTGCGGGCGGTGGCAGGGTGCGGCTCGACGCTGAATGTCTCGAAGCGCGTCTTCGCGATCTCGGCGGGGTGTGGGCCGCCAGGGCCCAGCCCAAGCACGACGTCGACTGACCGGGGCGCGATCAGCTAGTCATGACTGCACTTCTTTCAAGCGCTGAACCGGGCTTTGCGCAGGCCTTCGAGACACTTCTTGGCTCCAAGCGTGAAGCATCGGTCGAGGTGGGTTCAACTGTTGCGGCCATCATTGCTGATGTGCGGGCACGCGGTGATGCCGCACTGATCGATCTGACGCGGAAATTCGACGAGCTGGAGCTTACGCCGCAAACAATGCGGTTCTCGGCCGACGAAATCGATGCGGCCTACGAAACCGTTTCGCCCCAAATTCGCGATGCGCTGACGCTTGCGCACAAACGCATTACTGCCCATCACGAAAAGCAGATGCCTGTCGATCACGTCTACACTGATGAGATCGGCGTTACGCTGGGAAGCCGCTGGACGGCTGTTGAAGCCGCAGGGCTCTATGTGCCGGGCGGACTGGCGTCCTACCCGTCCTCGGTGCTCATGAACGCCATTCCAGCCAAGGTGGCGGGCGTTGAGCGGCTGGCCATGGTGGTGCCCACCCCGAACGGTATGGTCAATCCCGCCATTCTTGCCGCGGCAAAAATCGCCGGTGTTTCGGAAATTTACCGTGTCGGGGGTGCCCAGGCGATTGCGGCACTGGCCTTCGGCACCGAAACCATCGCCCCCGTTGCCAAGATCACCGGGCCAGGCAATGCCTATGTGGCCGCCGCCAAGCGCCAGGTCTTCGGTACGGTGGGCATTGATATGATTGCGGGGCCCTCCGAGGTGCTCATTATCGCCGATGGTTCGGCCAACCCCGCCTGGGTCGCGGCCGACCTTCTGGCTCAAGCCGAGCATGGAGCAGGGGCGCAATCGATCCTTCTGACCACCGATCCGGTTTTGGCGCGTTCTGTATTTGCAGAAGTCGAGCGGCAATTGGCAACGCTTCGGGCGCCCGACAATGCCCGACAGGGTTGGGAGGAGTTCGGCGCGATTATCACTGTAGGCACTCTCGATGAGGCCATGCCGCTCGCCAACCGCATCGCATCAGAGCATGTGGAACTCGCGCTCGATGATCCCGAACCGTGGATCGGCAAAATTCGCAATGCGGGCGCTATTTTCGTTGGCCATCACACCCCCGAATCGATCGGCGATTATGTGGGGGGCTCCAACCACGTCCTGCCGACGGCGCGCTCGGCGCGCTTTGCATCCGGGCTTGGCGTGCTCGATTTCGTCAAGCGTACCTCGATTCTGGGCTGCACGCCCGGGGCTTTGGCAGAGCTTGCCGACGCCACGGTCACACTGGCAGAAACCGAGGGGCTCCAAGCCCACGGAAAATCGGTCTCGATAAGGCTCAACCGCTGATGGATAAGCGGCCCTTCGATCCCGAAACCGACAGGATCGTCACAGTCACGCTTGACCCTACAACCATAACCTCGGTCGATCCCGACGAAGTTCATGAATGGCGCGTTGCCATCTATGACCTGATTGATTCCAATCGCTTTTATCCCGCACGGGTCACGGCCAAGGGCCCGTACGCCCTGCACCTGTCGATCATCCACAACCATATTGTGCTCGACGTCCGGCACCCCGAAACCTTCAGCCCGATTGCCGCGCATTATCTTTCACTCACCCCCTTCAGAAGTCTGATCCGGGACTATTTCCGCATCCGCGAAAGCTATTATGAAGCGATCCGCTCGGCGTCGACCTTCCAGATCGAAGCGGTGGATATGGGCCGGCGCGGCCTGCACAATCAGGCCGCCGAACTTCTGATCGAGCGGCTCAACAACAAGCTGGTGATGGATCTCGAAACCGCCCGCCGGCTTTTCACACTGATCTGCGCTGTACAGCCCTATGCAGCGCGGGTGACCGAGCAGGAAAGCGAGCTGCCGACGATTCTTTTCGTGTGTTCGATGAATTCGGTGCGCTCGCCCATTGCCGCGGCGCTGGCCCGCAAACATTTCCCCGGACGCCTCGTTGCCCGCTCTGCCGGCGTACGCTCGGGCAAGGTCGACCACTTTGTCCACCAGGTGATGGAAGAAGTCGGTATCGATATGTCGGTCCACACTCCCCACACGATGGATGAATTGGTGGCTTCCAATTTCGACATCATCGTGACCCTGGCCGATGATGCAAAAAAGGCGGTGGCCGATCGCGGGCTTGAGGCCGCAGTCATGGAACACTGGTCGCCCGCCGATCCATCCGAGATGGAAGGCAGTCGCGACGTGGTTTTGGGCGCTTACCGTGAGTTGCGCGACACCATGGACATCAAGTTGCGCACCGCGCTCGAACCTATGCTTGCAAGGGCTGGAAAAAGCGCCTGAATCAGGGACTTTCAATTATCTGCGTTTGCGTTTAGTTTGCGCGCCAAATCGCGCCCCGCAGTTGAGTGCGGGCCTTTGGAAGGCCTCGGTCCGCATTCGCGATCAGTCATGGGGCAATATCAGGAGAAAGAATGGCAAAGGAAGAAGTGCTCGAATTTCCGGGCGTTGTCACCGAATTGCTTCCCAACGCGACATTCCGCGTTAAGCTCGAGAACGAACACGAGATCATCGCTCACACGGCCGGGCGCATGCGCAAGAACCGTATTCGCGTTCTGGCCGGCGATAAGGTGCTCGTGGAAATGACACCCTACGATCTGACCAAGGGTCGCATCACCTACCGCTTCAAGTAAACCCTGCCTCGTGAGCCCATAGTGTCCAGCAGACGCCCCGAACTCATTCTCGCTTCGGCCTCGCCGCGTCGGCTCGCGCTTCTCAACCAGATCGGCATCGAACCCGACCACCTGATTCCCGGGCATGTGGATGAAACACCGGAAAAGGGTGAGCTGCCGCGCCGTCTGGCCCAGCGCCTCGCCCATGCCAAGGCGGTCGAGGTGCGCAACAAGGCGCGCCAGGCCGGATTGGCGGCTGAATCGGTGATCCTTGCCGCCGATACGGTCGTTGCCGTCGGCCGTCGGATTTTGCCCAAGGCGGAAACCATGGACGAGGCGGCAAGCTGCCTTCGGCTCCTGTCGGGCCGCGCACATCGGGTGTTTACCGGTGTGTGTGTTCTGTCGGCATCCGGACATGCCCGCGAGCGCCTGGTCGATACCCGCATCCGCTTCAAGCGCCTTTCCAATAAGGAAATCGAAGCCTATCTGGCCAGCGGCGAGTGGAATGGCAAGGCCGGAGGATACGCCATTCAGGGCATCGCGGGAGCCTTTGCGGTCAAACTGAGCGGGTCTTATTCCGCTGTCGTAGGCTTGCCGCTGTTTGAAACCGTCGGCCTCTTGACCGGGGAGGGCTATCCCGTCCAGTTCAACTGGCTCAACGCGACGACACTGCCAGGGGTCTAGCCATGCCCGACAACATAACGCGTCTGCGCACGCCAAAACCGTGCCCGATCTGCAACAAGCCCTCAGTGCAGCAGTTCCACCCCTTCTGCTCGGCCCGCTGCGCCGATGTCGATCTCAATCGCTGGCTCAAGGGCACCTATGTGATCCCGGGCGCAGCATCATCGGCCGACGAGGACGACGCAGATTCGAGTCCGTCGGACGATGAGGATTGAGGCTGTCCGTGCCGTCAAGCGAGCAATCTGGCGGTGGTATATCCATGGTTTTGGGGAGGTCTGGAACAAGCTTTGCGAAAAAGTACGGACTGCCCACAAATTTCTTCTCGGGACGCTGGACAGCCCGAACCTGACTGCCTATAACCCGGCCACCAACACGGGCCCCGCAAGAGGCCCAAACAGATGCCCAGGTAGCTCAGTTGGTAGAGCAGCGGATTGAAAATCCGCGTGTCGGCGGTTCAATTCCGTCCCTGGGCACCACTTTCCAAACGTACAAGGACCAGTCAGTTGCGCGGCTCTCTTGCAGAGGCCGGCTCACGCCAGATCGTAAACCGCCAGCAAGTTTGGCAACACGGCCAGATGCCAGTTGATGGACTCTCCGGCTGCGAGTGCCTGACAGGCTGAATTGGCTGCATAGATCGCGGCGAACGCGAGGATGCGCTTGCGCTTGTGGCCGAGTTTGGCCGCAAAGGCATCGGCCATTGCATTGATCCGTATCGTGTCGGCCGCAAGCTCTACCTTCCCCCATGGGTGCAGGAAGCTGGCTGCAAGATCATAAGCCGGATCGCCCCAAAGGCCTACGGGCGCCCGCGCGATCCAACCTCGCTCCGCCAGTACGATTCGGTCGTGATGAACGGCGCCATGCAGCGGAATTTCGGCTGCGGGTTTATCGAGCGTCGCATAGGCTATGCCCACCGAGCGCGCATATAGGTCGCGCGCCGTATCGGGCCATATCCGGACATCAGCGGCAAAAAAATCGCTCAGATACTCACGCAACGGCACCAGGTTCTCTGGTTCGTTGGGGCGGCTGACATGCAGCATGCCCACCAGATTGGCGATTGCATTTGTTGCCTGCGCATCCTTTCCGTCCAGCGCGGGTTCGGACAGCATCCTGCCTTCTGCCCACTCGGTCAGAACTGCATTCTCGGCGGTGCCGAAATGGCGTATGGCTCCATCCCCGCGATACCATTCGAGCAGGCTGCCGGACCTCTCAGGGCTTCCAACGCCTGGCCTGTAGATACGCAATGCCGCGGGGCTGTTGTCGTCGCGCTGCACCTTATAGGTCCAGGCTTCGGAGGTCTCAGCCACTTGGGTAAGCTTGGAAAGGCTCCAGCGGATGGCAGCCTTGTTGAGGACTGTGTCGTGCGGTGCGGTGCCGATCGGAACCCCCTGTGGAAAGCGTTTGGGCGCGCGCCGGGAAAAGAATCACTGTCGGTTCGATACACACACTTTCTAGCAAATTTCGGGCGCGCCGTCTGGTTCCGCCAAAATGATGCACCGTTACGGTTTGTCGAGCCAGGGCATCAGCCTGATACGGGGAGAGGCTTGGGAGGGATTCGGCACTACCTTCGGCGCATCGTCAGAAAGGCCAGCGTCCAGTTCGTCGAGCCTAGCCAGTGCGACGCTGAGAAGATGATCCATCCCTGCATCGAACCAGACCTCGTTGGCCAGCATGGCCCTTGCTTGCTCAATGCGGTCCTTGGCCAGTAAGTATGCTGTCGGCATTGGGCGTCTCCGGTGCTGTCTGCGCGCACTTACGGGTAGAAAGTGCGGATGAGTCGGACCAGCGCATCCCCCCAATTGCGCACAAGACTAGCCTCCCATGGTAAAGTCCGCTTGAAGCAAGTTGTCCGGATTTTAAACGCTTTTTAGCGGCGCGGGTGCCAGTAACACCGGCCTCTGGCCAATATCGGGCACAGGACAAGGGCCGCACATGGCGGCAACTAGGCCTTCTTTTTGGGAAGGTCTTCGCGTTTTGTCGAAGCGAACTCTTCCAGCTCTTTTTCAGTCATCGAGTCGACCATGTCGCGTGAAGCGCCCTTGAGATCCTTCTTCGGCATCTCACCGCGTTTTGCAGATAGGGCAGCACCTGCTGCTTTTTGCTGTGCTTTGGATTTGGCTGGCATCTTAATTCTCCTTGCTGAACAGGAGAAATGGCTCTGTTGAAACCCGGTTCCCAAGGAATCGGCGACCTAGCGCTTATCCTTGTGTTTGTTCTCAAGGAAGCGCTTCTCGAACTGGCCAAGCACCATCGTGATAACAAGCGCCAGCACCGTCGCCAGAACAGCGACCGAAAAGAACCCCGAGCCAGCCGCAACACCGATTGCACCGGCCATCCAGAGCCCGGCTCCCGTGGTCAAACCCTTGATATCGGTCCCAGAGCGGATGATGGCACCTGCCGCAAGAAAAGCAACGCCCGCCGTTACGGCCTCAATGACACGGATGGGGTCGAGCCGAGCGATGGTGTCGGCGTCCAAATCGACCATCTCGTGATAAATTTCGAAGGTCATGATCGTGAAAGAGGCGGCTGCCGTGGAAACGAGCATGTGCGTGCGCAAACCGGCGGGATGTTTCTTGATCTCGCGTTCGAGCCCGATCAGCGCGCCCAGCACCGCTGCAACGAGCAACCGAACGGCAATCAAGGCAAACGGCTCGTGAGTTGGATTGCCCCCCAGCGCCAGTAAATCTTCCATTGATCGAACCCCCGAAATATCCGGTAGAAACGCGCTTGGCGTCCGGAAGTTCCAGAAGTCAGAAGGGCCAGACGATAGGAATCATAATCATGGCGATAGCGAAGACCACTACGTTCATCACCGCTCCGATGCGCACGAAGTCGAAGAACTTGTATCCGCCCGCGCTATAGACAAGCGTATTGGTCTGATATCCGATCGGGGTGAGAAAGCTGGCGCTTGCAGCAAACATGACAGCCACCACAAAGGGCCGTGGATCGAGGCCGAGACTGCTGGCGAGCCCTATCGCCACAGGGGTGACGATCACCGCCACGGCATTGTTGGTCACGATTTCTGTGATTATGGAGGAAAGAATATAGACCACGCCCAGTGCGAACAGGGGTGAGAGGGCCACCAGATAGGGCGCGATGACCTGAACGATATTCTCGATCAGTCCAACATTTTCCATGCCCACGCCAACACCGAGCATGGCAATGATGAGGCCAAGGATTCTCCAATCGACGGCCTGCACGGCCTCGTCGGGTTCCACACAGCGGGTGGCCAGCACCGTGGCTGCCCCGATCACCGCCAGCCCGGCAATCGGCATCAACCCCAGTGCCGCCCCGACAACGACGGCAATCAGCACGCCGATTGCAATGGGAGCGCGAGCCCTGCGGAAACCGCGCTCGGCGGGCTCGGAAACATTGACAAGATCATAGTCTTCTACCATGCGCCGCAAATCTTCGGGTGCCCCCTCGATCAACAGGGTATCGCCAACCTCAATGGGAGCGGTTTCGAACCGCTCGGCGAGATTGGCACCGCGGCGATGCAGAGCCAGGGGATAAACGCCGTAGCGCCGGCGCAAGCGCAAGTGTTTCAGGGTCTTGCCCAAAATTCCCGAGCTTGGCCCCATCAGCACCTCAACGATCGAGGAGGTTCGGCTGCCGAGGGACTGCATGTGTTCGGATTCAGGCACATTGAGATCGCCTTCTTCCTTCATCGACAGCAGTTCGGCCACCGATGTGCGCAGCACCACGACATCGCCGGGCTGCAGGACCACATCCTGAATGTGCCTGCGCAAGGAAAAGCTGGCCCGCAGGACGTCGATAAGCTGCCGGTCGGACCGGTTGAACGCCGCAACCTCGCGGGCCTTTTTGCCCACATGGGGGGAATTGTCTTCGATCACGGCCTCGAGCACGAATTTCTTGCTCGCCTCCGAAAGCGAAATCGACGAGACAGTCGTTCGATCGGGTAGCAGACCGCGGGCCAACAACATCGTCACGATACCGGCCACGGCGACGGTGATGCCCACCGGGGCCATCTCGAAGATGTGGAACGGTTCCATGCCGTTCCTTTGCGCCACGCTATCGACGAGGATGTTGGTCGAGGTCCCGATCAGCGTACATGTGCCCCCCAGTATGGCCGAAAACGAAACCGGGATAAGTAATTTCGAGGCCGGCGTATCCATTTCCCGCGCCATCGCCACGGCAACTGGAATCATCATCATCACCAGTGGCGTGTTGTTCATGAATGCCGACATCACCGCTATGGCCAGCAAGAAGGAAAGCAGGCTGCGATAGGGGTGCTTTTTTGCACCGGCCGTGGCCCACGTCGCGAAACTCTCAAGCGCTCCCGTGCGCACCAGCGCCGCCGAGATCACGAACATGCCGGCGATCGTGGCGGGGGCGCTGTTGGAAAGCACCCCCAGTAGATCGTCGACCGAAACAATGTTGAGAAGAATGAGGACGGAAACCGCGATGGCTGCACTTACCTCTGGCGAGCGCCATTCTCGGGCAAACGCAATAAAGAGACCGACAACGACCACTCCCACGATCAGCGCGCCGTAGGGCTCAATCAGGCTAGCGAACAAATGCACCCTCCGCTCAGTCCACGGCGCACTCTATTCGATGCCAGCCTGTATTGGAAAGCAGTGAGAAACAATTCGGTTTTCTTTTTTAGGCGGAATGGCAGAACATTATCATCCGGACAGTGTGCGTCTGACCGCATCGCGCCAACCGGCCAGCTTTTTCTCGCGCAACGCGCTGTCGATTTCAGGCACGAACTGACGCTCAAGCGCCCAGCTTCTGGAAAACGCCTCCTGATCCGGCCATAGTCCGATGGCCTGTCCGGCCAGCCATGCTGCACCCAGAACCGTGGTTTCGAGCATGTGCGGGCGATCGACCGGTGCATCGAGGATGTCAGCGAGAAACTGCATGGTATAGTCCGACGCGACCATACCGCCGTCGACTCGGAGTACTGTTGCCGCTGCATGGCCATTCCAGTCCTTGTGCATTGCGTCGAGCAGGTCGGCGGTCTGATAACAGACGGCTTCCAGTGCTGCCTTGGCGAATTCCTCCGGTCCGGTATTGCGTGTCAGTCCAAACATGGCGCCCCGCGCCTCAGCATCCCAGTAGGGCGCTCCCAACCCGACAAAGGCCGGTACCAGATAGACGTCCTGATTGGCATCCGCGCCGATCGCGAGCCTCCCCGAGTCAGACGCCTTGCCGATGATCTTGAGCCCGTCGCGCAGCCATTGCACCGCCGCTCCGGCCACAAAGATCGAGCCCTCCAGCGCGTATGTCGTTTTGCCGCCCAGCCGGTACGCAATGGTCGTCAGCAGCCGGTTCTGCGACCGCACGAGCGTGTCGCCGGTATTGAGCACGGCAAAACAACCGGTGCCGTAGGTCGCTTTGATCATGCCCGGCGCAAAGCAGGCCTGTCCGATCACCGCCGCATGCTGATCGCCGGCAACGCCACGAATGGGAATGGGCTTGCCAAAGATCTCCGGCTCGGTATGTCCGAAATCGTCGTCGCAATCGAGGACGTCCGGCAGCATGGCGGCTGGCACTTCCAACAGCGCAAGCAACTCGTCGTCCCACGCGCCCTTTTCGATGTTGAAAAGCAGCGTACGGCTGGCATTGGTGGCGTCTGTCGCGTGCACGGCGCCACCAGTCAGTCGCCAGATTAGGTAGGTGTCGACGGTCCCGAACGCCAATTCCCCCGCCTCGGCCTTCCCTCGCGCGTCTTCGACCGTATCAAGCAGCCATTTGATCTTCGTGCCGGAAAAATAGGGATCGAGCAGCAGGCCGGTCTTTTGGGTGACAAGGGTTTCTTTGCCGGCTGATTTGAGTTGATTGCAGATATCGGACGTCCTGCGGTCCTGCCAGACGATGGCCCTGTGAATGGGTCTGCCGGTCTTCCGGTCCCACACCAGTGTTGTTTCACGCTGGTTGGTGATCCCGATGGCCGCAATATCTTCGCCTTTCAGCCGGGCCTGCTTCAGCGCTGCGCGCGTGGAAAAAATAACCGATTCCCATATGTCTTCGGGATCGTGTTCGACCCAGCCGCTTTGGGGAAAGTGCTGTCGGAACTCCTTCTGACCCTGACCGACAACTTTCATGGCCTCGTCAAAAATCAGTGCCCGGCTTGACGTCGTGCCCTGGTCGATGGCCAGAATATGGCTCCCCATCGCGTCTCCTCCATTATCGATTGCAATGGACCGTGCCTCAAACAGCCCGAGGCGTAAAGATTGACGCGCTCGGTCTTTCCATGTCTTTTAGTTTTGTCCCGCCTTGCCAAAGCCTTGCGCATGCTTTCCGTTCTGAACGTCATCGCCCCTGTCTTTATTCTGATCGGGCTCGGATACCTCGCCGTCAGAGTCAAGTTCTATCCGCGCGCCGGCGTTGGCGGGTTGATTGCCTACGTTAACAATTTCGCCACGCCCTGCCTTCTGTTCAGAGCGATGATCGATGTGGATTTTTCCGCAGCATTCAATCCTTCGATTATCGGCCCCTTCTACTTGGGCGCGTTGTCGGTTCTTGCATTGGGCGCTGTCGGCGCAGCCAGAGTGTTCAAGCGCAGACCGGGCGAAGCGGTTGCCGTGGGCTTTTCGGCGATGTTTACCAACACCGTTCTGGTGGGCATCCCGATCATGCAGCGTGCCTACGGCGACGAGGCGATGCCGATCGTCTATTCCATAATCGGGCTTCATGCGCCGGTGTTGATGACAGTTGGTATGTTCGTCATGGAACTGGCGCGTCGCGATGGCGGCAAGGTTTCCGTCGCGCTGTTTCAGGGGCTCAAGAAGTCACTGGCCAATCCCATTCTTATCGGTATCGCGCTCGGGCTCTTGGCCAATCTTTTCGGGCTCCAACTGTCCGGGGTCGCGGACGAAGTCACGCTCTTGTTGGCCGGAACGGTTATGCCCGTCGCCCTGTTCGGCCTCGGTGGCGCTCTCAATGAATACAGGCTTGGCGAGACCTGGGCACAGGCGTTGATGACCACCTCCATGCAACTGGTGGTTCATCCGGCCATCGCATGGATCGTCATGGTGCCAATTCTCGGTGTAGACCCGCACCTCGCCCGTTATGGTGTCCTCCTGGCCGCAATGCCTGCAGGGATCAACGTCTACATTTTTGCAACCTACTACAACCGGGCCATGGACGTCGCCGCCAACACCATCCTGCTCTCGACGGTGCTTTCGGTCTTCACGATAACCGGCTGGCTACTGCTCCTGGGCGCCTGACTGCTGCTGTTGCTGCTGGTTCACCATGACCTGGGCAATCCGGATCGTGTCTTCGGTCCTGCGGGCAAGTTCTGGCGCCAGCCGGACCGGCGCCGTCGTTTCCGCGTCCAGTCCGCAGGCAATTCTCACATAGGCCGGCGTCGGGCACAGATTGGCTGACGGGTCGAACCCGATCCAGCCCAGCCCGTCATCCCAGGCTTCCGCCCATGCGTGCAGCCGCGCCGGCGCGCCATCCTCGGCCAGCACATAGCCGGTGACGAACCGCGCCGGAATGTCCACGCCGCGTGCAGCGGCCACGAACACATGAGCATGGTCCTCCGCCACAATCTCGGGTGTATCGTCGTCCTCTTCGGGTGCCGTCTCGCGCGCTTCGTGCAGTCGGTTCATCAGCCAGTGTAGGAGTTCGACCCCGCTCATTCCCGCCTTGGCGTGCGCCTTCAACCGGTTGACCAGATTGCCGTTCGGCCTGGTCTGGGGCGTCAAGCGTTTGAAGAGCGATACATTCGGCTCGCCTGCCACCCGGCCGAGCACGCCGTTGGTATCGGTAGTCTCCACGACGCCCGAAACCGAAATGAACAAATCGTTTTCAGGGCGATGTTGGCTGACAAGGTGGGCTTTGTTCCCGAAAGCATCGGTAAAGCTTGCAGCAGCTTCGATCCCATCCATTTTGATGGACCACTCGACAACCGATTGCGATGCCGTTTCGACAGGGCTTAAAAGCAGGTGCTGGACAGCATGTGCCAGCCCCTCGCTTAGTGCAAAGCGGAACTCGTGGCGTATCGATATGCGCATGGGTCCGCCCCCTCAGTAGAAATTGTAACTTTCCGAAATCGCATTCGTAAGCTGGTTGTTGGCCGCCATAAAGCCGGTGAGATATTCGTGCAGTCCCTGGTCGAAAACCTTGCTCATGTCGCCTGCGGTAAGGAACTGCGCCATCTTGATCGCCTCGTCGTGACAACCCGACGGCTCGCCGTAAATCTGCTCCAGCATCCCCAGCATGGCCACCACAGAAGTGCTGCAAAAGGCGAGGGACCGAGGCATCTCCTTTCTAAAGATAAGAAAATCGGAGATATTCCAGGCCTTGTAGCGGTCGTGATAAATATGGCGATAAGCGCGGTGCGCCGATGCCGCGCGCAGGATCATCGTCCATTGCTGGATATCGACATCGCCGCCCACCATGGAGGAGCGCGGCAAGAGGACGTAATATTTGACGTCTAGAATTCGCGCCGTGTTATCCGCCCGCTCGATAAACCCGCCTGTCTGCGCAAATGCAAAACCATCGGTGCGCATCAACGTGCCGAGCAGCGCGCCGCGAAACTGGTTCGAGCTCTGTTTCACCGATTGCAGAAAACTGGGGAGCTTGTTGCCCAACACATAGCGCGGCTGAACCTGCGAAAACTCCAACCATGTGCCGTTGAGGCTTTCCCACATATCGGTGGTGATTTCGGTGCGGACCGACTTGGCGTTAGTCCGCGCGTTGAAGAGGCAGGATTTGACCGACGAGGGGTTGTCGGTATCGAACAGCATGAAATGGGCGACGCTGGCGACGTCGACTGTATCGTGCTTTTTCTTGAACGCCTCTTCGGCCTCGGCTGCTTGCAGCATGGAGAGCAAATATTCGCTCGAGCCATCCTCGCTGCGCTCGGTCAGACTCATGCGATAGCCCACTTCGAGCAGCCGGGCCATGTTTTCGGCCCGCTCGACATAGCGCGACATCCAGAACAGATTGGCAGCAGAGCGTCCCAGCATCATTCTTCGAGCACCCAGGTGTCCTTGGTGCCACCCCCTTGCGAGGAATTGACCACCAATGATCCTTGCTTGAGCGCGACCCGCGTCAGCCCGCCAGGTGTAATTCTGATCTTGTCGCCGACCAGAACGAAGGGCCGCAGATCGACATGGCGCGGCGCGATTCCCTTGCTCACAAAAGTCGGGCAGGTCGAAAGCGCCAACGTCGGCTGGACGATGTAATTGTCGGGCCGCGCCTTGATCTTTTCGGAAAATTCGGTCCTCTGCTTTTTGGTCGAGGCCGGGCCGACCAGCATGCCGTATCCGCCCGAGCCGTGAACTTCCTTGACCACCAGATGCTCGAGATTTTCCAGCACGTAAGCGCGTTCGCTGTCGCTGGTGCAATTATAGGTGGGCACGTTTTTCAGGATCGGCTTTTCGCCCAGATAGAATTCTATGATCTGGGGCAGGTAGGTATAGACCGCCTTGTCGTCGGCAATCCCCGTACCCGGCGCGTTGATCAGTGTCACGTTGCCGGCCCGATAGGCATCGAACAGCCCGGCCACGCCGAGCATGGAATCGGCCTTGAACGTCAGAGGATCGATGTAATCATCATCGATCCTGCGATAGATCACGTCGACGCGCTGCGGCCCCAACGTGGTTCGCATATAGACCTTGCCTCCATCAACAAACAGATCCTGCCCTTCGCAAAGGGTGGCGCCCATCTGGTCGGCAAGAAACGAATGCTCGAAATAGGCTGAATTGTAGATGCCCGGTGTCAGCACGACGAGATTGGGATTGCCCGTGCAATTGTCCGGCGCAACGCTTTCCATCGTGCGGCGCAGGTTTTCCGGATAGGTTTCGACCGGTGCGACCTTGAGCTTGTGAAACAGATCTGGGACCAGATGCATCATCGCTTCACGGTCTTCCAGCATGTAGGAGACGCCCGAAGGCGTGCGCAGATTGTCCTCGAGCACATAAAAGTCGTCAGGTCCGGTGCGCACGATATCGACACCGATGATGTGGGAATAAATCCCCTTGGGCGGGTTTAGCCCCATCATCTGCGGGCAAAAAGCTTCGTTCTGGATGATCAGCTTTTCCGGAACACGCCCTGCGCGGATGATGTCCTGGCCGTGATAGAGATCCCACAGGAACATGTTGAGCGCCTTGACGCGCTGCTCGATTCCCTTTTCCAAGCGGCGCCATTCCTGCGCGGCGATCACCCGGGGGATCACATCGAACGGGATCAGTCGCTCGGTCGACTCGTTTGAGCCATAGACTGCAAAAGTAATGCCTAAACGACGGAAGATCGTTTCTGCATCTTGCGACAATTGCTTGAGGGCTTGCTTGGGCTGTCCGTCCAGCCACTCACCCAATATGCGGTAAGGTTCGCGGACTGATCCGTCCGCATTGAGCATCTCGTCGAAATACTTTGCTTCGCTCATACGCCTTCTTTGTGCGATGACAGTGTGCGACCTTCCCGACGCATATCTCATTGGTGCATATTTATTTTGCGTCGTCCAGCGCTCCCGTGAGCAACGGCAATAATAGTGCCTAACGGTCGGATATTCCCCGGCTTGCCTGCACAATTGTTTTGGGCAATTGTAGGCTGGTAGATGAAAAAGCGGCGACGTCTTCGAGCGCTCGCCGTCGGGCATCGAGGGAGCACAAAGATGTACAAGTTCGAGGTTTACAAGGACAAGGCCGGAGAGTTCCGGTTCCGCTTTCGGGCGTCCAACGGGGAAGTGATGTTCTCCTCAGAGGGCTATAAGGCCAAGGCCTCTGCCCAGAGCGCAATCGAGTCCATTCGCAAGAATGCTCCCGACGCAGGGCTCGACGACCAGACCTGACGCGGCCTAGTCGTCGGCAGGATCGAGAAAGGTCTGGATGATATGCGGCCCGTCATGGATGCACATCATCCTGAGCAGGCCGTCCCCGATATTTTCGAACCCGTGCGGCGTCTCGGGTTCGACAACCATGATGTCACCGGACCCGGCCTCGACGGTCTGGCTTCCGGCTACAAAGCGCACGGTGCCTTCCTGCACCATCCAGGTCTCGGAATAGGGGTGAATATGCAGTCCCACCCGCTTCCCCGGTTCTGCGACCACCGCAAAAAACGAAACGTCGGCACCATATTCGCCGCCCTCGAACTTGATCGTTCTGGACGCCCCTTCGGGACGGTCCGTCGCTCTGAGAATATGAGGCATGTTTAAACTCTCCTTGTTTATGCGCCGCCGCGCGGTGCAACTCTTCTAGGACGTGGCCCGTTGCCTGAAACCGACAGCCTTATTGAACGATCTGGAGAATATCATATGAGCGAGTGGTGGCGCGGCGGGGTGATCTATCAGATTTACCCGCGCTCCTTTCAGGACAGCAACGGCGATGGGATCGGCGATCTGCGGGGCATCCTCGACAGGCTCGAGCATGTCGCCTCGCTGGGCGTGGATGCGATCTGGCTTTCGCCGATCTTCACCTCGCCGATGGCCGACATGGGGTATGACGTTTCCAACTATACCGACATTGATCCGCTGTTTGGCACACTTGACGATTTCGATGCGCTGATCGAAAAAGCTCACGAACTCGGCCTCAAGGTGGTAATCGACCAGGTGGTCAGCCACACATCCGACAAGCATCCCTGGTTCATCGAATCCAAATCCTCGCGCACCAATCCACGTTCGGACTGGTATGTCTGGGTCGATCCCCAGGACGACGGCTCCCCGCCCAACAATTGGCCGTCGGTGTTCGGCGGCCCGGCCTGGGAATGGAACGGCACGCGCCGGCAGTACTACCTGCACAATTTCCTGATTTCCCAACCAGACCTCAATTTCCACAATCCGCATGTGCAGGACGCAGTGCTGGCAGCTATGCGCTTCTGGCTCGAGCGCGGTGTCGATGGCTTCCGATTCGACACCGTAAATTACTATTTCCACGACAAGAAACTGCGCTCCAACCCGCCGGCGCCGAGGGAAAAGGAAACCCCGCTCGAAGCCGACCCCTACGGTATGCAGTTCCATAAGTTCTCCAAGAACCGCCCGGAAAACATCGATTTTCTCAAGCGCGTGCGGGCCCTGCTTGATGAGTTCCCCGGTACGACCACGGTTGGCGAGGTGGGCGAGGCCCATCGGGCCATCGAAATCATGGCGGCCTATACCGCCGGTGACGATCTTTTGCACATGTGCTATTCGTTCGACATGCTCGGCCCCACATTCACGCCGCGCCATTTTCGTTCGCGGGTTGAAAAATTCTTTGCGGGCGCTCCTGATGGCTGGCCGTGCTGGAGTTTCTCCAACCACGACGTGAATCGGCACATTTCCCGCTGGGAGGCCCACGCAGTCACCCCGGATTCTCTTGGGCGGCAATCGGCAGCCCTGCTGCTCTCGCTCAAGGGCTCCGCTTGCATCTATCAGGGCGAAGAGCTTGGATTGCCCGAAGCCGAACTGGAATATTCCGAACTGACCGATCCGCCGGGGCTGCGCTTCTGGCCAGACAACAAGGGCCGTGATGGCTGCCGTACGCCCATGCCATGGACCGACGAGATCCATGCAGGGTTCTCCGAGGTCAAACCCTGGCTACCGGTCAAGGGGGCGCATTTGAAGCGTAACGTTGCGGCGCTTGAAGCCGATCCGGATTCGCTCCTCCACTATTATCGAGCCGTCCTGAAATACCGTAAGGACAACCCTGCGCTGATCGATGGCGAGATCGCTTTCCACAACGTCAAGGAACCGATCCTCGGTTTTTCACGCCATAGCGGTCAGGACGCGCTCGTCTGCGTCTTCAACCTGTCCGCCAAGCCCCGCGCCCTCTCAATCAGGGGACTGCCCGACTTGGCGACACTGGCTCACGTTTCAAACGGTGTTGCACTGCAGGGAAATGCGCTCCAGCTCGAAGGCAACGGCTTTGCCATTATCGAATGTGGGACCGGTTTCGATCCAGCCGCCATATCGCTCACCCTGTCCAAGGGGTGAGCTTGCGCCACGTCCGCAGACTTACGACCGAAGGGCCGGTTGAGCCTGGCGTCCCTTAACCAGCATGACCACCAGCGGAATGGCGATGGTCAGCATCAGCAATCGCGACACGTGATGTGCAGCGATGAACGCTGTGTCATACCCAAGCGCGATACCCAACGCCCCCATCGATTCCAGCCCGCCCGGCGAGAGCCCGAGCCAGATCTGGCCAATTGGCATGGAAACGAAAAAACTGATGCCAACCGCAAAGGCGGTGGTTATCGCCACGGTGATCGCCGTGGCGACAGTGCCGCCCAAAGCAGCCTGCATGAATTCGGCGCGTGTCATGCCGGCAAAGCGCGATCCGATCAATGCGCCCATACCCAAGAAGGTCAGATCGACAAGGATCGGTGGCAACGAGCCGTCGAAATGGCCGGTCAGTTTCATCACCGTCGCAAATGCCATCGACCCCAGCACATAGCCCGCCGGCATCTTGAGCCGCGTGAACACCCAGCCCACAAAGGCGCAACCCGCCGCCACCATGGCGAGCGTCGTGAGGTCCATCAAATCGGTGCCCGCCCCAGCGTAATGACCCACGGGCAGGAACAGAGCGCCGATCGGTGCAAACAGAGTAAGAAACATCACTCTTTGAACCTGAATGATGACGATCTGCCTTGGATTGCCGACACCCGTCGAAGCCAGCGCCATGACGAAAGACAAATGGCCAGGAAACGACGAAAGATAAGCGGTTCCTGTGTCGAACTTGAATAATCTGCGCAGGACAATGCCGCAGACCAGAACGATGGCCACGAGTTCCAGTGCCAGAGCGCCGAGCGTTATCGGCCATTGACCGATCAGCTGCAGGGTGTCGGGTGCCACATTGGCCCCCATCGAGAGCCCGACGCATACGAAAAACACATTGCGCAGCCCGTTGGGCATTGTCGCCGGAAAACCCGATAGCGCGGCAATTGAAACCGCGAGCGCCCCGCCCATCAGCATCCCGCCTGGAACTCCCAGCATGCTGATCGCCAGCGAGCCGATAGCAGCAATGATAAGTGTGAGACCGGTTCGGAGCGCCCAAGGCATCGACTTTGTTCCTACTGCGCCGCGAGTGCTCTTTCCGCCAGCCGCACCCAGTAGCTCACGCCTAAAGGAATCGCATCATCGTTGAAATCATAGGTGTCTGTATGCAGATCCGAGCTGTCGCCGTTGCCGAGGAAAATATAAGATCCCGGCCGCGCGCTGAGCATATAGGCGAAATCTTCGCCCCCCATTGTGGGATCGACAGTGTCATTCACCCGATCCTCCCCCACAATTTCACGGGCGACCTCTGCAGCGAAAGCCGTCTGTTCGGGAGCGTTGACCGTAACCGGATACCCACGCATCCACGTTACCGTCGCGTCGGCCCCAAACGCCTGCGCGAGTCGGGGCGCCAGCCGCTTGATACCCGTTTCCATCTGGGCGCGCACTTCATCGTCCAGCGTGCGAACGGTCCCCGTCAGCCGCGCAGTGCGCGGAATGACATTGTATGCTGTACCCGCGTTGACGGTCGTAACCGAAAGAACTGCCGAGCGGATCGGATCTACCGAGCGTGATACCAGCGTCTGCAGACCCGAAATGATATGGGCGGAAACGATAACCGGATCGACAGCAAGATGAGGCATCGCCGCGTGCCCGCCATGCCCTTCAACATCGATCGCGAATTGGTCGGTTCCCGCCATGATCCCGCCGGTCCGTATGGCGAATTCTCCCAGCGGAATGCCGGGCATGTTGTGCATGCCGAATACCTGGGAAATGTTGAAACGTTCCATCAGTCCGTCTTCCACCATCAGGCGTCCGCCGCCGCCACCCTCTTCGGCCGGCTGGAAGATAACGATGACCGTGCCATCGAAATTGCGCGTTTCGGCCAGATATCGTGCCGCGCCCAGGAGCATGGCCGTGTGCCCGTCATGACCGCAGGCATGCATCTTGCCGCTGTTGCCAGAGGCATAGGGTTTCCCGGTCCGTTCGGTAATTGGCAGGGCGTCCATATCAGCGCGCAGCCCAACGACGCGATCCGAACCACCCTTGCCGCGAATGACTCCCACGACCCCTGTCCGACCGATCCCTGTCACCACCTCGTCCACACCAAACGATTTGAGCTGCTCGACCACGAACGCCGCCGTGTCATGGACGTCATAGAGAAGCTCGGGATTGGCATGCAGGTGCTGGCGCCACGCGGTAATATCGGCGTGGAATTCGGCAACACGGTTGATGATGGGCATAGGGAAACCTGAAGGCGGTATGAGAAACGTCTAGTGTCTGCGCCGCGGCACGCGTCGTCAACGTCTCTTGTCTCTGGCGGGCCGGGGAGCTATCCCCCTTTACAGAATTGGATCCAGAGATGCCAGACGCAGATTCGTCTTCGATCGTCATCGATTTTGTCGGCGGTGCCGTCGGCTTCCGCCTGCGCAGAGGTGAGGGCAGGGGGCAGCCCCTGCCGCGCGCCTGCGGTATGGCTAAAGGCGCAACGCCGACCATCGTAGACGCGACCGCCGGCATGGGACGCGACGCCTTCTTTCTCGCCTCTCTGGGGGCACACGTCACCCTTATTGAGCGCAACCCACAGGTCCATGCCGCCCTGGAGTGCGCCATGGCCGCCGCACGGGAGCACGACGACGAGCTTGCCGCCATCATTGCGCGCATGACGCTGCTCCACGGCGATTCCCGCGCGCTTCTTCAAACGCTCGGGCCTGAAGTTGTCCTGGTCGACCCCATGCACCCCGAGCGCACAAAATCGGCGCTGGTCAAAAAGCAGATGCGCGACCTGCGCGATGTGGTGGGGGCTGACCTGGACGCGCGTGAACTCATGGAGGCGGCGCTCGCTGCTGCCCAGAACCGTGTCGTTCTCAAATGGCCGCAACGCGCTGCGCCGATAGAGGGGCTGCGCAAGCCCAGCCATCAGATATCGGGCAAGACCACGCGCTATGACGTGTTTGTGACCAATGGCTAGCCAGGCTATTGCATTTATTGCGCAAATTTAACTTGTACGATCGCTGTTCCTGCGAATGGTGAGCCCTGGGAGGACTATTTCACTCAAGGAACTCTTGCATGACCCAATCTACTCCGAGCGCCGAACCGCGCCTCATTGTTCCCACCCTCAATGGCATCTATGCCATGGGCCGCCCCCTCGCCGAAACCGCAATGCGTGTCTTCGCCGGCATTGCCCTGATCGTCCATGGTTGGCCGAAAATCCAGAATCCCATGGGCATGGCCGGAATGGTCGAGGGCTTGGGCTTTGCTCCCGGCTTCTTTTGGGCCCCCCTCTTGGCGGTAACCGAGTTCTTCGGTGGCATCCTTCTGGCGCTGGGCCTTCTCACGCGCCCGGCCGCCTTCGCCACGATGATTGTGCTGCTCACCACCGTCTATGCCCATTGGGTTGCCATGGGGCAGGGCTGGTCGGGCGCAGAGTTGTCCATCCTTTGGTCGACGATCCTGCTCTATTTCGTCATGGCCGGCGGCAACCGCTTTTCGGTCGATGCCATCATTGGACGCCAGTTCTAAGGCGCGCCATATTTCGCAAAACCATTCCCCCACTTGGGCGCCCCCGGCCATTGCATTAGCGCCGGGGGATTCTATAAAGGCCGCGCGCCTTTTCCCTATCCAAGCTCGAGAGCGAGAATGTTCGAGACCCTATCCAAGGCACCCCAGGACAAGATTTTTGCGCTGATGGCCGAAATTGCTGCCGACGACCGCCCCGGCAAGATCGATCTCGGCATTGGCGTCTATAAGGATGACGAGGGCAATACGCCCATCATGACAGCCGTCAGGAAAGCCGAGGAGCGCATCGTTTCCTCTTCGAAAACCAAGTCCTATATCGGGGTGGCCGGCAACAAGGGGTTTGCCAAAGCCATGGTCGATCTCGCGCTCGATGGTGCGGTGCCCGACGATCGTGTCCGCGCTGCGCAGGCTCCGGGTGGCACCGGTGCCCTGTGGGTGTTGCTGACGCTCTTGAAACGAGCCAATCCCGACGCGACGGTTTGGATTTCCGATCCCTCCTGGCCCAACCACAAGCCCATGGCCGAACAGGCCGGCTTCAAGGTCGAGGCTTACCCCTATTTCGACCCGGACACCCGCAAGGTCCGGTTCGACCAAATGCTCGCTAAGCTCGATAGCCTGGGCAGGAACGATATCGTCCTGCTCCATGGCTGCTGTCACAACCCGACCGGCGCCAACCTCAACCACGACCAGTGGCATAAGGTCATCGCCTCTCTCAAGCGCACGGGCGCGTTCCCGTTGGTCGATATGGCCTATCAGGGCTTTGGTGACGGGCTGGACGAAGACGCCTACGGCCTGCGTGCGCTCGCCGCGGAGATAGATGAATTCGTCTGCGCGACGAGCTGCTCGAAGAATTTCGGCATCTATCGGGAGCGGGTCGGTTGCGCCATCGTCGTGGGCGAGGATGCGGCCCAGGCCGACATCGCCAATTCTCAGATGCTCAACCTCATTCGTGGCGCCTATTCCCAACCACCCGATCACGGCGCGGAAATCGTTCGTGTCATTCTCGAGGACGCAGAACTGCGCGCAGAATGGAAAGCCGAGCTCGAAGCCATGCGCAACCGTATGATCTCCAATCGCCAGGCGCTGGCCGACGCGATCCGCTCACGTTCGAACAGTACCGATTTTGATTTCGTTGCCGAACATCGCGGCATGTTCTCGCTTTTGGGACTTAAAGTTGAAACCGTCGACCATTTAAAAGCCGAAAATGCTGTCTATATGTTGGATGATAGCCGCATAAACGTCGCCGGCCTGGCTGACGAACGTATTCAGCGCCTGGCCGATGCCGTCGTCGGTGCCACACGATAAAACACACGACACCATTGTTGCGGCACAACCATTCCATGCTACACCTTGGTCATTAGACCAAAGTATTATCCCAAGGGGGAGAAAATGAAGTTTTTTGTCGACACCGCCGACATCAGCGAAATTCGTGAACTGCACGATGCAGGTTTGCTCGACGGCGTCACCACCAATCCGTCGCTGGTGGCTAAGTCGGGCCGCGATTTCAAGGAAGTGGTCAAGGAAATCTGCGACCTTCTGCCGGGCTTGCCCGTTTCTGCGGAAGTCGCTGCCACGGATTATGATGGCATGATGGCCGAGGCCGATGTCCTCAGCAAGATCGCCGACAACGTCGTGGTCAAGGTTCCGCTCACCCTGGCCGGACTGAAAGCCTGCAAGACTCTATCCGACCGTGGCATAAAGACCAACGTCACTCTGTGCTTCTCGGCTAATCAAGCCCTGCTGGCCGCCAAGGTCGGCGCGACTTACATCTCGCCGTTCCTGGGCCGTCTCGATGATATCAACCTCGATGGCATGCAGCTCATTTCCGACATCCGGGTGATTTACGACAACTACGATTTCAACACCCAGATTCTGGCCGCCTCGATCCGCTCGCCCAATCACGTCTCCGACGCTGCCCTGGCCGGGGCCGATGTGGCGACAATTCCGCCGGGTGTGCTCAAGAAGCTGGCCGACCATCCCCTGACCGACAAGGGCCTTGATGCCTTCGTCAAGGATTGGAAGTCCACGGGCCAGTCGATCATCTGAGCCCGATTTGACCGAGGATGATGTCCGCAAGAAAATCCAGGACGCGCTGGGCACCATAGAAGTGCCCGGCGGGTCTTCGCTTGCCGAATTTCCCGGCCTGTCCGACATCATCGTCACCAAGGGCGCCGTGGCCTTTGCCATCTCGGTTTCGCCGGGCATGGAAAAGGCGTTCGCCCCGGCCCGCACGGCGGCTGAACAGGCGGCCCAACAGGCCGCCGAGGGCCGAAAGGTCATGGTGTCGCTCACCGGCGACAAGGCGCCCGCTCAGGCCGCGCCCAAGGGCGCTTCGCCGCGCCCCGGCCCTCCACCCAAGTCTCCGGTCCCCGGCATCAAGCACATAATTGCTGTCGGCTCGGGCAAGGGCGGTGTGGGCAAATCCACATGTGCAGTCAATATCGCTTTGGGCCTGGTCAGACAGGGCCTCAAGGTGGGCATTCTCGACGCCGATCTTTATGGCCCTTCCTTGCCCAAGCTGCTCGGCATCGAGGGCAAGCCCGCTGTCCGTGACGATGGAATTTTCAAGCCCTTCGAGGTCCATGGCCTAAAAGCCATGTCGATCGGCCCGATGCTTACCGGAACTCAGGCCGTGGTCTGGCGCGGGCCTATGGCGACGTCAGCCCTGCGCCAGTTGTTGCGTGAAACCGATTGGGGCCAGCTCGATGTCCTCGTCGTCGATCTGCCACCGGGCACCGGCGATATCCAGATTTCACTGGTGCAGCAGGTCGAACTGGCCGGCGCAGTGATCATCTCCACACCACAGGATTTGGCACTTATCGACGCGCGAAAAGCCATCGATATGCTTACCCGCACCAATGTGCCTGTTCTCGGTATTGTAGAGAACATGAGCTATTTCATAGCGCCGGATACCGGGTCGCGCTACGACATCTTCGGCCATGGCGGCGCAAAAGCTGCCGCCGCGGAAATGGACATTCCGTTCCTCGGCGAAATCCCGCTGGTCATGGCGATCCGCGAGGGCGCCGACGCCGGCAAGCCTGCAGTCTCGTCTGGCGACAGCCCAGATGCTGAGGCATTCGTGGCCATCGCCGAGCGTCTGGCAGCGACTCTATCTAGGGCAAAAATTTTCTGACTTCAGACAACACGCTTCTCGATGATGACAAATCGGAAAAACGCTGATAGTCATAATGTAACCGATTACAAAAATTCGCACTCTGGGCGGAGAGTCGACAATGTTCAGCCACAAGCGCGCCGATTTCGGTGAGGATTTCCTGTTTGGGGCGGCCACCGCCGCCTACCAGATCGAGGGCGGCCAGACAGATGGCCGCGGGTCATCAATCTGGGATACGTTTTCGACGACTCCCGGCAACGTCCACAATAGCGAAACGGGCAAATTCGCGTGCGATCATTACAATCGCTGGCCCGAAGATCTCGATCTGCTGGCTGACGGGGGGTTCGACGCCTACCGCTTTTCCTTTGCCTGGCCACGCCTGATCCCCGAAGGGGTAGGGCAAGTCAATCAGAAAGGCGTCGATTTCTACGACCGTCTGATCGACGGCATGCTCGAGCGGGGCCTCAAACCCTTCGCGACGCTGTACCACTGGGATCTGCCCAGTGCCCTTCAGGACAAGGGCGGCTGGCTCAACCGCGATATTGCCGACTGGTTCGCCGACTATGCCGTGATGGTGCATAAAAACTTCGGCGACCGGCTCGAAACAACGGCCACCATAAATGAGCCATGGTGCGTCGCATTCCTTTCCCACATGCTCGGCGTTCACGCACCCGGCTATCGTGACATTCGCGCTGCTGCCCGTGCCTCTCACCATGTGCTTTTGGCCCATGGCACGGCCATCAACGCCTTGCGCGCCGAAGGCGGAAAGAACCTCGGTATCGTATGCAATTTCGAAGTCGCCCAGGGCGCCACCGGCAAGCCCGAGGATATGGGCGCCGCCCGGCTCTGGGATGGTATCTTCAACCGCTGGTACCTCGACGGGCTTTTCAAGGGCAAATACCCCTCCGACGTCCTCGCCCATTTCGCCCCCCACATGCCCGACGACTTTGCCGACGATATGGCGGTGGTCTCGACGCCAATCGATTGGTTCGGGGTTAATTATTATACCCGCGGCCTTTACGAGCACGCTCCCGAGCGTGGTGCCTTCCCGCTGCGCAAGGTCGATGGTCCGCTCGAAAAGACGGCCATCGGCTGGGAAATTTTCCCCGAGGGCCTTGAGGAAATCCTCACCCGCATCTCGGCCGATTATACCGACATCCCGCTTTATGTGACTGAAAACGGCATGGCCGAGATCGAAGGCACCGACGATCCGCGCCGCATCGCCTATTACAATGGCCATCTGGGCGCTGTCCTCGCCGCGCAAAAGCGCGGCGCCGATGTGCGCGGCTATTTCGGCTGGTCTCTGCTCGACAATTATGAATGGGCCGAAGGCTACGACAAGCGTTTCGGGCTGGTTCATGTTGACTACAAGACCCAGAAACGCACGCCCAAATCGTCCTACCGTGCCTTCCAGTCTCTTCTCACGGGAGCCAATCGCTCCCGCGTCGCCTGACCCTCATGAGGCGGCGCGAATGCTCTCCTGGGGTTCAATTGCAAAGTTCAAATTGAACACATTGTCGGGGTCGTAGCGCCGTTTCAGCGCCCGCAATCGTGACAATGTGGGCTCGGGAAACGCCTCGACCAGCCTGCCTGGATGTGTGTCGGTCTCGAAATTGAGATACATGCCCTTGAGCAGTGGCCGAAGGTCGCCCCATTGCCCATCGAGCAGTTCCGCCCGCCCGCGACTGCCGGCGGCAGTCAGCGAAAAATTCTGCGTCCGGTGCGGATAGGCCATGGCGTCAGCCGCAACATCGTTGACGGCTCCGCCCACCGATCTGATCTGCAACAGATTGGCCGCCCCCGAGGCCAGCAGCCCGTTCGCCCGCGCCGCGACTTCGGGCGTGATGTGGTCAACCAGCCCCGACCGGATCACAGCGCTCCCCCCGCGATGCTCACCGCTCGGATGGGCCACAACGCCGGCATAAGGTGTCAGATAAGCGCGCTGATCGACAATCGGCCCGGCTTCGCCCAAAGCATTGATCGCCTCGGCCGCCGCATCGGCATCCTCGCCTGCATAAACGCTGATCGCCTGGGCCAACGGCCCCTGGTCGGCCCGTCCGGGCACCGCCATGAGAAAGCTCGTCAACTCGCGCGGCGATGCCTCGACCAGCGCGCCCCAACGCTCGAGAACGCCCGCCATGTCGCTGCCATCGAACACCTGAACGGCCTGGATCACATTGCCCAGGGGATAGGCTTCAAGCTCGAATGACGTAACGATGCCGAAATTACCTCCAGCGCCGCGAATGGCCCAGAGTAAATCCGGCTCGTTGTCCTTGTTCGCCTGCACGATGCGCCCATCGGCTAACACGATCTTTGCGGCCACCACATGATCGATGGTGAGCCCAAACTTGCGCGCCAGATAGCCCAACCCGCCCGCCGTCGCGAGCCCGCCCACGCCCACGCCGCCATAATCGCCCGAACTCATCGCCAGCCCATGCTCGCCAAGCTTTGCCGCAACCTCACTCCAGCGCGCACCCGCACCCAGCCGCACCAGCCCGCTCTGCGCATCGAGCACCTCAATGGCGTTGATTGACCCAAGATCGATGATGATCCCGCCTCTGTTAGTCGAACGCCCGCTGATCCCATGTCCGCCGCTGCGCACCGAAAGCGGCACGTCTTGCTTGCGCGCATACAGCACCGCCGCCGAAACCTCTTCGGCCGTTTCCGGCTTGATCACCAGCCCCGGCCGCCCCGACCAGATGTAGGAATGCCGCACGCCCTCATAGCGAAAATCGCCCGGCTCGATGGCGCGGTCCGCAAGGGCAGGGGGCAAGCCGTCATAATCGATCCCATCCATCCGTTTGGACAGCACCGCACTCGGACGCGGCGCCACAACACCTGAACCGGCCCGCGCCTTGCTCACAACACTTCGAACCTCGGGGGCGATCTCTTCGCCAATCACCCGCAGCAGGTCCGGATCGTGGCCGCCGAAAAAGAATCCGCTGAACCCGTGTTCGAGGATCAGTTCGGACAATTGCTCGACCCACTGGCTCGCCGGTCCCTGCAAGAAGCCGCCATCGTTCGCCTGGATGGCCGAACTGCCGATGTTGAGCAACCGTTTGATATCGGAAGGCTGCCGACCGGCAGCTATCGCAGCCTCGTCGATGATCGCGTTCGATTCCGCCATCGTTGGCGTCTTGAGATACTCCCAGCTCGGTAGCCACCCATCGGCCTCTGCGCCGGTGATCCTGAGCATGCGCGGCTTGTAGGCGCCCAGCCAGATCCCGATCTCGTGCGCCGGGCGAGGGCCGCGCCGCAGACCTGCGACCCGATAGTGCTCCCCTTCATGCTTTAGCCCCGCTCGGCTGGTGTCCCAGATCGACCGCATGATCCCGATTGCTTCTTGGAGTGCATCGACACGCTGGCCGGCGGTCAGGTCCGGCCCACCGGCCGCCTTGATCGCGTCGCCAAATCCCCCAGCGCCCAGGCCCATTTCGAACCGGCCGCCCGAAAGCAGATCGATACTCGCCGCCGCCTTGGCCAGAATTACCGGCGGACGCAGCGGAAGGTTAGTCACATTGGCAGCTACCTTGATACGGCTCGTCTTCGCCGCGATCCACGTCAGCAGCGTATAGGTATCCAGAAAATCGGAATTGTAAGGATGGTCCTGGATCGTCACGGCATCCAGCCCCGCCGCTTCGGCCGTCAGGGCGGTCGCTACGGCGCGCTGGGGATCCTTGGCGGACGGGATCGTAAATGTCCCGAACATCAGCTTGTGGCCATAGTCAGGCATTGCCGGTTCCCTTTGTTACTCCTGGATCCCATCGTATATGATAGTGAGCTGAACGCGGGGCAAGACGGCACTTTTCTGTAAGGTAAGGCACATGAGAGTAACGGACCGGCAAGAGTCACACTCGACCCAAAAGCGTCTCAAGGTCAGTAAGGTTCTGGCCGCATTGACCACAAATGGAGCCTGCTCATCGTAACGCGTCTTGGCGAGGGGCCATTGCGGTTCGGGCAATTGCTGCGCTCAATCGACGATATTTCACAAACTATGCTGACCTGCACTCTGCGTGGTCTCGAACGTGATGGACTTGTGCAACGCACGGTCATTCCCACACTCCCGCCACGCGCCGAATACGAACTCACCGATCTGGGACGCTTGCTGCAGGCGCCAGGCACCGTCCTGAGCAATTGGGCAGTGGAAAACGTTGCTGCCATCGATGCGGCAAGGGCCAACTACGATGCCGACCCTGGCGCCTCCAGGAACTGATTTTGCCCTTGCGCCGGAGGTGGTGAAGCGCCCAGCAACACCACGTTACTGGCTTGGCAAACCAGCAGCTTTGTGCAACGCTCAAATAGCCGCACGACAAAGCCCATAATGCTAAAAGGGGCGGCGAAAACGTTTTGGTTGCCAAAACGTTTTGGAATGTCGTATTCGGCAAACAGACGCCTTAATTTGCGTCTCCATGTGCCATGGGAGGACTACATGCACAAAAAACTTCTGGCTGGAGCTTCAGCTCTGGCGCTTTCCCTTGCCCTTGCGGCTCCTGCCTTTGCGCAGGCCGTTGAGCTGCCCGATCTGAACGGTGAAGAGTTTACCATTTTCGGCCCCTGGGTCGGTGGTGTTGAAATCGAGTCTTTCACTGCAGTCGTCGATGCCTTTAACGAGCGCACCGGTGCGAACGCTGAATATGTCGGTTCCGACAGCCTCGAACAGCAGATCGTGATCGACGCTCAGGCCGGCTCCGCACCCGAAGTCACCTTCTTTCCGCAACCCGGCCTTGCCGCCACCATGGCGTCCCAGGGTTTCCTGACACCGCTTCCCGAAGGCTCTGGCGACTGGATTCGCAACAATTATGCGGCCGGCGAATCGTGGGTCGATCTGGGCACCTACGCCAACGAGAACGGCGAGGAAGAGCTTTACGGCTTCTTCTATAACGTGAACCTCAAATCGCTCGTCTGGTACGTCCCCGACAACTTCGCAGATGCCGGCTATGAAGTGCCCGAGACCATGGAAGATTTGCTTGCACTTTCCGAGCAGATTGTGGCCGACGGCGGTACGCCCTGGTGCATTGGCATCGGCTCGGACGCTGCCACTGGCTGGCCAGCCACCGACTGGGTGGAAGACCTGATGCTCCGCACCCACGAACCCAGCGTCTATGATCAGTGGGTCGCCCACGAAATCCCGTTCGATGATCCGCGCGTGGTCGAGGCAATCGATACTTTCGGCACCTTCGTCAAGACCGAAGGTTGGGCCGCTGGTGGCGCCCAGGCGGTTGGCACGACTGACTTCCGCGATAGCCCGGCAGGTCTGTTCCAGGTGCCGCCGCAGTGCTACATGCACCGTCAGGCATCATTCATCTCGGCCTTCTTCCCCGAAGGAACGGAACTTGGCGTGGACGCCGACTTCTTCTACTTCCCGAGCTATGCCGAAAAAGACCTTGGCAATCCGGTTCTTGGTGCGGGCACTCTCGCTGCCATTACCAACGATACCCCGGGCGCACGTGCCTTCATGGACTTCCTCAAGGATCCTGAAGCCCATGAAATCTGGATGGCGACCGCAGGCTTCCTCACACCGCATACTGGCGTTGACCTGGCGGCCTATGCGGACGACACCCTGCGTGCACAAGGAGAAATCCTCCTCGCTGCCGATACCTTCCGGTTTGACGGTTCGGATCTGATGCCGGGTGCCATTGGCGCCGGTGCTTTCTGGACGGGCATGGTCGATTTCGTCGGCAGCGCGTCCGCCGAGGATGTGGCGTCCAATATCGAATCTGCTTGGAACAACCTCTGATCTGACAAACTGACGCCGGAGCGTTTTTCGCTCCGGCGTTATCCAACGAGACACTCTCAAAGAGTGTGGGGGAGCATGATGGTCAATCAGATTCTCTATGCGGCCTTAACCATCGTTATCGGCGTTGGTTTTGCCTTCATCTATTTCTGGGGAAGCAACTGGCTTCTCGACAGGCTACTGTCGACGGAAGATGTGGACGGTCCCACTTCCATTCGCCGGGACACCTTGCGCACGCGTATCCGTCCGTGGATCTTCCTGTTCCCAGCGCTGTTCTTCCTGACGGTCTATCTCGTTTATCCGGTGTTCGAGACCATCAGGCTCACCTTCTACGATGGAGGCGGGCGAAACTTCGTCGGCTCTTCCAACTGGATATGGGCGCTCAATAGTCCTGCTTTCGTTCAGTCGCTTATCAATAACGCGCTCTGGCTCATCGTGGTGCCCTCGGCGGCCACGGCTTTTGGTCTGCTCGTGGCCGTTCTCGCTGACCGGCTTTGGTGGGGCAACATCGCCAAGTCACTGGTCTTCATGCCGATGGCCATATCCTTTGTCGGCGCGTCGGTGATCTGGAAGTTCATCTATGATTATCGCGGCACCGGAGAGCAGATCGGCTTGCTCAACGCTATGGTCATGGCGTTCGGCGGTGAACCGCAGGCCTGGATCACGCTGCCCTTCTGGAACAATTTCTTCTTGATGGTCATTCTTGTCTGGATTCAGACCGGCTTTGCCATGGTCATTCTCTCGGCGGCACTGAGGGGCATCCCTGAAGAAACCATCGAGGCCGCCCGCATCGATGGTGCCAGCGACATCAGGATATTTTTCGATATCATGATCCCGCAGATCCTGCCCACGATCCTCGTGGTCTGGACGACCATAACCATCGTCGTGCTCAAGATTTTCGACATCGTGCTCGCCATGACCGGCGGGCAGTGGGATACGCAGGTTCTGGCAAACCTCATGTACGACCAGATGTTCCGGGCCAATCACTTCGGCCACGGCTCGGTCGTTGCACTGGTCATCATGATTGCGGTTCTGCCGGTGATGATCTGGAACATTCGCCAGGCAAGTTCTGAACAGGGGACGCACTGATGGCTACGATCGCAGACGTGCAAACGACAGGGGCCGAGGCCAGAACCAGTTGGCTCAGCAAAGTCCGTGTCACACCGGGGCGTGCAATGGCCCATCTGGCCCTGTTGCTCCTTGTGGTGATATGGACGGTTCCCACGTTCGGGCTGCTGATTTCCTCGGTTCGGGACAAGGATCAACTTGCGGTTTCCGGTTGGTGGACCTCGCTCACCACAGTTGAACGGAGCAGTGCTGGCGTTCTTGGCACCGCTGCCGATCAGATCGAGGAGGGTGGACAATTTGTCATCCGCGGCAATCTCTTGGCGGAAGGCTCAAACGAGACCATCGTCAGCTTCGGCACCTCGATCAACAATCCAACCGAGTTTGCCGTTGGATCTCCGGCGCAAATGCGTGTTGGCGGCGAGATCATCGTCTCCGAGGACGGCTCCTACGTATGGACATCGCCAACTGCCTTCGAGCATGATCGGGTAAGGCTGTTCTACACCTCGGCGGTTCCGCCCCGATTTACGCTCGAAAATTACACCGAGGTGCTGACCTCGGCGGGTATCGGGCGGGCTTTCGTCAATTCGTTCACGGTGACAGTGCCGGCCACGATCATCCCGATTCTCATCGCCGCCTTTGCCGCCTATGCACTGGCCTGGATGCGGTTTCCGGGCCGAACGCTGCTGGTTGCGCTGATGGTAGGCCTGCTCGTCGTGCCGTTGCAGATGTCGCTCATTCCGCTGTTGCGTATGTATAATGGAATCGCGACGACGTTCGGTGGCAACTCGAAGACCTATCTTGGGATATGGCTTGCTCACACCGCTTTCGGTCTGCCGCTCGCCATTTACCTGCTGCGCAACTACATGGCCGGTCTGCCGCGGGAGATTATGGAAAGCGCGCGTATGGACGGTGCCTCGCACTTCCAGATTTTCGCGACCATGGTGCTGCCGCTCTCGTTCCCGGCTCTGGCGTCTTTTGCCATCTTCCAGTTCCTTTGGGTCTGGAACGATCTTCTCGTCGCCATCGTATTTCTTGGGCAAAGTTCTGACGAACTGGTGCTCACGGGGCAGTTGCGCGCTCTGCTAGGATCGCGCGGCGACAATTGGGAAATCCTGACCGCGGGGGCGTTCATCTCGATCATCGTTCCGTTGATCGTGTTCTTCTCGCTCCAGCGCTACTTCGTGCGCGGACTCCTGGCCGGTTCGGTCAAGGGCGGCTGAGGCGCATTCCATCCTTACAGAAGGGCCGCTCAAAGGGAGCGGCCCTTTTTTATGCGAAATGGACGCTACCGGCGATGGCGTCGCCTGACACTCCGGCACCCAGATCGAACAGGGATGGGATAAGCGTGCCGCTTTTCTTCTTGCGCTCGCATTGCCGGATCACCTCGGCCACCAGCGCCCGGCCCGCAGCCCGCAACGAGGATCGCACATAGGTGATCTGCCCTTCGACAGGCGCTAGGTTGAGATATTGCAGTTCGTCATTCATTGAGGCGATCATCACGTCCTTTCCAGGCACGCGGCCAGCACGCGATACAGCTGCCAAGCCCTCGGTCGCCAGGAGGATCGACGAGTAAAGAAATGCTGTGATCGACGGGTCGGTCAGCGCCAGTTCGGTGAGCTGAAATCCGGCCTCCACCATCGGGTGCGTGCCTTCGAGATACATCACGGTATCGGGCGAACGCCCAAGATCGCGCAGCGCATCGTAAACCGCCTGCCGCCGCGTTGTGGCATAGAGAAACCGCTCATCGCCGTTGATAAAGGCAATCCGCCCGTGCCCATTGGCCAAAATCAGCTTGGTCAAATTGTAGAAATTGCCGTAATTATCGACGTCCACCCAGCCATATTGGCCCTGTCGCTCCTCGCGGCCATGCACGACAAAGGGAACGTTGGCGTCGAGCAGAAAATCGATGCGCGGGTCGTTGGGGCGGGGCAAATCGACAATAAAGCCATCCACGCTCCCATCGCGCACATAGCGCTCATAGGCCGCCAGTTGTCGCTCGAGCGTTTCACTGGTCATCACGATATCGTAGTGATCGATCCGCGCCTCGCGCAGAACCCCAGCCATTACCTCGACGAAATGGGGATCTACGAATTTGTTGTCGTCGTCAGCCTGTACCCACGCGATCGAATGGCTCCGCCGCGTCACCAGCCGCTGCGCGTTGCGGTTCGGTGTGTAACCAAGCCGCCGCGCCGCATCTATCACTTTCCTGCGTGTCTTTTCGCCAACATCGGAATAGCCATTGAGCGCCCGTGATATGGTGGTGATCGACACGTCGAGTTCAGCCGCCAGATCCTTGATCGTGACGTTCCGATTCTGCGCCCCGGTATGCTTTCGCGACCGGTTCGAGCCTGTGATCATCGCATAATCAGGGCTCCTCCACCCAAATGCCTTACCCTTTGCTGATCCATTGGCTTGTCGCGCAGAGGGCTGTTACCACTCCTTGCACAATATTGCGCGAGACAATGCAAGACCCGGTTGACGCCAGGCGGGCCACCAGCGTAAGGATTCTAAGCCAAAACGTTTTGGATACAAGCAATAAAGGCGTTTGGCGGGTGCTTGAGGGCGCCGCGAAGTTAGGGCTTTATATCTGCGGGCAGGGCACCAACCTTGCCGCATCCACGCTTAGGGGGAAATCGCTCGGCGATGAGTTATTTTGCGACCGAGTCACGCCAGTTCGTGCATCCCGAAGATACGTCATCCGCCGCAAGGGATTGGTGGCGTGGCGCTGTGATCTATCAGATTTACCCGCGCTCGTTTCAAGACAACAACACCGACGGCGTGGGCGATCTGGTGGGCATAACATCACGGCTCGAATACGTCGCCGATCTGGGAGTCGATGCAATCTGGCTCTCGCCGGTGTTCACCTCGCCCATGAAGGATTTCGGCTACGACGTCTCGAACTATCGCGACATCGACCCGACCTTCGGTTCGCTCGAAGATTTTGACCGGCTGCTTGAAAAGGCCCATTCCCTCGGCCTGAAAGTCATCATTGATCAGGTAATCTCGCATTCCTCGGACCGCCATCCCTGGTTTGCCGAAAGCCGCCTGTCGCGCACCAATGAAAAGGCCGATTGGTATGTCTGGGCAGATCCCAAACCCGATGGCAGCCCACCTAACAACTGGCTCTCGATATTTGGCGGCTCAGGCTGGCATTGGGACGGCCGGCGCATGCAGTATTACCTGCACAATTTCCTGGTTTCCCAGCCCGATCTCAACTTTCACAACCCTGCGGTTCAGGATGCGTTGCTGGGCGAAATGCGCTTCTGGCTCGAACGCGGCGTCGATGGGTTCCGGCTCGATACCGTCAATTTCTATTTTCATTCTCAGGGGCTCGAAAACAATCCGCCCGTCCGGCCCGAAGACTACAACGCGTCAACCGCGCCGGCAGTCAATCCCTACAACCTTCAGGAACACCTCTACGACAAGAGCCAGCCGGAAAACATTGCCTTCCTCCAGCGTGTGCGTGGGCTGCTCGATGAATATCCCGGCACCACGGCAGTTGGCGAAATCGGTGACGCCCAGCACCAGCTCGAAATCATGGCCCAATACACCTCGGGCACCGATAAGCTGCATATGTGCTATACTTTTGACTATCTTGGTGGCGAATATACTGCCGCCCATTTCCGTGACGCACTTCGCCTGACGCAGGAGAAGGCTCCCGATGGCTGGATTTGCCTGGCATTTTCAAACCACGACGTCGTCCGCCATGTCAGTCGCTGGGCACCGCACGGTTTCGAGGATCGCTTGACGCGACAGGCTGCGCTGCTGCTTCTGACCATGCGTGGTTCGGTCTGTCTCTATCAGGGCGAGGAACTCGGTCTCACCGAGGCCGAGATCGCCTATGACGATCTTGTTGATCCTTACGGCATTGAGTTCTGGCCCGAGTTCAAGGGCCGCGACGGCTGCCGCACGCCGATGGTCTGGCAGTCCCACGTCCGCAATGGTGGGTTTTCCACGGCCAACCGCACATGGCTGCCCGTGCCGGCCCAGCATCTGCCCTATGCAGTTGACCAGCAGGACAATGTCGCCAATTCAATTCTGTCTCTCTATCGCGCCATCTTGCGTTTCCGACGCGAGCATCCGGTCCTGATCAAGGGCAATCTCGAACTGGTCGAGGGAATGCCCGATACCGTTCTGGCCTTCACGCGCGCGGTGGGCGAAGACAAACTGTTCTGCGCCTTTAACATGGGCGTCGAGCCAACAATTGTCGATCTGCCGGAGGGTTTGCTTCTCGAAGATGCCGGCGCACCGGGCGCCGATGCGCAGTTGGAGGGCAATCGGTTGAGTTTCGGCCCGTTCGGAGCCTATATTGGACGCATAAATTAAGGGCAAAGTGCCCAGGGGAGGGATGATGTCTGACCTGCAGATTAGTAATCTTTACAAGCGCTACGGCAATGTCGAAGTGCTCAAGGATATAAATCTCGACATCAAGTCGGGTGAGTTCATCGTCTTCGTCGGCCCCTCGGGTTGTGGCAAGTCGACCCTTTTGCGTACCATCTCGGGGCTCGAGACGATTTCCTCCGGCACGCTGGAAATCGGCGGTCGCGTCGTCAATGACGTTGCCCCCTCCAAGCGCGGCATCTCGATGGTGTTCCAGTCCTATGCGCTTTATCCGCATATGACCGTGTTCGACAACATGGCTTATTCGCTCAAACTCACCCGCACCCCCAAGGACGAGATCAAAAAGAAGGTCGAAGCCGCAGCAGAAATGCTCCAGCTGGGCCCTTATCTCGAACGGCTCCCCAAGGCGCTTTCGGGCGGTCAGCGCCAGCGTGTCGCCATCGGTCGCGCCATTGTACGCAATCCGCAGGTCTTCCTGTTCGACGAACCGCTCTCCAATCTTGACGCTGCCCTTCGTGTCGCGACCCGCATGGAGATAGCCAAGCTAAAGGAATCACTGCCCGGCACCACAATGATCTACGTCACCCACGATCAGGTCGAGGCCATGACGCTCGCCGACCGCATCGTGGTGCTCAAGGATGGCGTCGTGATGCAGGTGGGCACGCCTATGGAGCTTTACGATCAGCCCCAATCGCTCTTTGTTGCGGGCTTCATCGGCTCGCCGAAGATGAACTTTCTCACCGGCAAGAACGCCACCTCCTACAAGGCCGCGACGGTCGGTGTGCGTCCAGAGCACATGGAGATCGTGCCCAACGGCAACGGCGCCTGGTCGGGCAAGGTCATCTATGCCGAAGACCTTGGTTCCGACAGCTTCATCTATGTCGATATCGGCGAGGAAGATGCGGTCATTATTCGTCAGGAAGGCAAGACGCCGTATAAGGCCGGAGCCCAGATCAGCTTCAAGCCCAAAGGCGACCTCTTCCATCTTTTCGATGAAGTCGGTCAGCCCATCACTGGCGGCGTTGCCGCGCGGGCTAATCCTGGTAGCGCAAAGTCGGCGACGCCTGCTAACCCGACCGAAGAAGGTAAGCCCGACGAGGGCGTGGTGGGTTCGGCGGGCGCTGTCGCAATGCCAGCCAAACCGGCGCGGAACGCTACGGCCAAATCGAAGACCGCAACTCCCAAGGCCGGCACCGTCAAATCCACCACTGCCAGAAAAGCGCCGGTTCGCAAGGCTCCGGCCAAGCCCAAGGCATAGCCCGGCAGAAGACAGGGATCTGGATCAAATTCGCGACTACTTGGAAAAGCGAATTTGATCCGTGAGCGACCGGCTTATCTGGCGTTCGGACGTCCGGTCCTTGCCAAAAGCACCACCGGCAAAATGCCGATAGCGACGATGATGAGCGCGGCCAGCGCCGCGTCTTCGTACGTTCCGCGCGCTGCTTCGCCATAGAGCAGCGTTGCTAGGCTCTCGAAATTGAGCGGCCGCAATAGTAGGGTTGCCGGCAATTCTTTCATGCAGTCAACGAAGACCAGGAGCCCTGCCGCGGTCAGCGCTGTGCGCGATAGGGGCAGATGCACGCGAAATAGGGTACCCGTAGCGCTCTGCCCCAGCGTACGCGCCGCGTGATCATAGGATGTCGGGATCCGGCTTAGCCCCGCTTCGATACCACCCGCCGAAATCGCCAGAAACCGCGCCGTATAGGCATAGATCAGCGCTGCGCCCGATCCGAGAAGCAATAGTCCGGTTGAAATCCCGATCCAATCGCGCATCAGTCCGTCCAGTGTGCGATCGAAAGCGGCCACCGGGATCAGAATACCAATGGCCAAAACCGTACCGGGGACCGCGTAGCCCAGCGTCGCAATCCGCGCGGCAATTGCGGTCTTGCGTCCCGGCTGCAGCCGTGCGGCGTACGCAATGGCAAATCCCAGCACCAGAACCACCGCAGTGGCCATTGCCGAGATCGAGATTGTATTGATTGCCGCCCTCACAAGCGCTGGAGAAAAGCCCGCAAATTCGATCCGTCTGACCGCAGCGATGGCCAGATAGATGGCCGGTCCTACAAACCCGATCAGGATTGGCAGAAAACCCAGCGCAAAGGCTCCCAGCCCCTTCAGACCAGCCAACTTCCGGGGTGGCATGGGCCTTGCTCGTTGGGCGCTGGCCGCAAAGCGCTGGTTGCGGCGTGCCCAGCGCTCGAAAACGATCAGCGCGACGACGACCGTGAGCATGGCGATGGCGATCTGTGCCGCCCCGGCCAGATCAGTTCGCACGATCCATGTGGTATAGACCGAGGCCGTCAGCGTACGGATACCCAGAAACTGCGCAGCGCCCACATCGTTTAGTGCTTCCATCAGCGCCAGCGATACGCCAATGGCAATTGCCGGGCGGGCCAGGGGCAGCGCCACGCGCCAGAATACGCCGTTTCGCCCCACCCCCAGTGTCCGGGAAACCTCCACGAGATTGGCAGCCTGGGTCAGAAACATCGCGCGCGTCGTCAGATAGACGTACGGGTAGAGAACGAAACCGAACACACCGATGGCCCCCCACATGGCACGGATATCGGGAAGCCTGAAATCGCGCGGGCTCGAATAGCCCAGCACCCAGCGGATAGCGCCTTGAATGGGTCCCAGTGGGCTCAAAACGTCGAGATAGGCATAGGCCATGATGTAGGTAGGTACGGCCAGAGGCAGCAACAGAGCCCATTCGAGCACCGCCCGCCCGCGAAAATCATAGGCCGAAACCAGCCATGCTGCTCCCGTACCTACACAGGTCGCGATGATACCGGTACCGAGCAACAAAACGCCTGTATTCCAGGCCGCCTGCGGCAGGATATTGGTCAGAACATGTGACCACAGCGTGCCCGTATCGGCCATCGCGGTAACCGCGATTGTTGCCACTGGCAACAGCGCAAGAGCCGCGGCGGAAAATGCCAGCGCGGCCCAAAGGGAAAGTCTGATCCGTTGCCGCCCTGCGGGACGGCTTGCAGCCATGGCCATCATCAAGGAAGACGCGGCGGGTTGACCCCGCCGCGCTTGTCCTAGTTTTCGAAAGTGTCGAAGTTGACTTCATCGACCAACTCGCTGGCCCGTGTGCGGAACGGCAGCACTTCGGTCAGAGAGAGATCATCAGCTTCAAGTTCGCCGAAGGCGGCAATAATCGGGTGCACCTCGGCCGATGCGGAGACCGGGTACTCGAAATTGGCTTCTGCATAGAGCTTCTGGGCATCATCGGACACAAGATATTCGAGGAGCTGGATGGCTTCCTCACGATTTGGCGCATGGGCCGCCAACCCGGCACCCGAGATATTGACCAGAGTACCGCCGTTCTCGAAAGTCGGCAGAATAACCTTCATTTCTTCGGCCCAGGCCTGCTGCTCTTCGCCGCCGGCGCCCGATGTCATCAGGCCCACATAGTAGGAATTGCCGATGGCGATGTCGCAAATACCGGCGGCAATATCACGTGCCCCGTCGCGATCGCCACCGGCGGCAACGCGAGCCTGATTGGCCTTGATGCCTTCAAGCCAGCTGCGGGTTTCCTCTTCGCCGTATTTTGCCATATAGGCGGCAAACATCGCCGTGTTGTATGGATGCTGGCCCGAGCGAATGCACAGCCGACCGCGCCATTCCTCATCGTCCAGCTGTTCATAGGTAAAGCTGTCGAGATCGAGATCCTTGGCGGCATAGAGCACGCGCGCCCGACCGGACAGTGCAAACCAATTACCATCGGGATCGCGCAACGCTTCAGGAACGGCGCCTTCGAGCACTTCAGAATCGATCGGTTGGGTAAGCCCGGCATCGACCAGATCGATCAGAGCGCCAAAATCGACAGTCATCAGGATATCGGCGGGGGAGCTTTCGCCTTCGGCTGAAACACGTTCGATCAATCCATCCTGCAAAAAGACGGTATTGACGGCAACACCGGTTTCAGCGGTAAACGCGTCGAGGATCGGTTGAATCAGACCCGGTTCGCGAGTGGTGTAGATATTGACCTCTTGGGTCAGCGCAGGAACCGCGGCACCCAGCGCCAGAAGGCCGGCTGTCGAAAAAATCTTTAGAAATCGTGTCATTTGGGTGTTTCCCTTGGTGTGTGTCATCAAGGGCGCCAAAGGCCAAAACGCGCCCATGAGGCGCAATACTCATAGCTGATCGCGTGTGTCAAGAAATTTCAAATGTAGTTTAGAGTGGTTCTAACCTGCTGATCTTTCAATAAATTATTCTGCCGCCAGCGAGCCGCGCGGCAGGGCAGAACGCGCCGTTTCATCGGCGGCGAACACCAGCACGTCTTTTGCGTCCACCCCTATCGTGACGCTTTGGCCCACTTGGAGGCCGCGTTGGGCGCTGGTGCGCATGATCAGCGGATCGTCAAGGCCGGCAACTTCGAGAGTGACCTCTTCAATCTCGCCAAGCAAAACCCGCGCGCTTACTGTTGCTACAGTTCCATTCACGGTCAGGGTTAGGGCCTGGGGGCGGATGAAGAGCTGTACCGGGCCCGAGCTGCCGCACGGTGCCGGAAACCGGCCCAGCGCACTGTCGAGCCAATCGCCCGAACGCCGCGCCGGAATGCGGTTGACCTGCGAGAAGAATGCTGCGGCGTAAGCGGTCTGGGGGAAGCTGTAGATGGCGTCTCCAGTCCCGCTTTCGATAACCTTGCCCTTGTGCATCAGAACCACCTTGTCGCCGATGGCCAGCGCTTCTTCGGGGTCGTGTGTCACTATGATCGCCGTCGTTCCCAATCCTCGCAACAGCGTCAGGGTCTCGTGCCGTATCGTGTCGCGCAATCCACGGTCGAGGTTGGAAAATGGCTCGTCCATCAGCAGTATTCGTGGTTGGGGAGCCAGAGCGCGAGCCAGCGCTATGCGCTGCTGTTCGCCTCCCGAAAGCATATGCGGATAACGTTCGGCAAGCGCTCCGATCCCCAGCCGTGAAATGATGTCATCGACGCGCGCCATGGCGTCCTTTCGGCTCATTCCCCTGAGCCCGAAGCCGATATTCTGCCGCGCCGTCAGGTGCGGAAAAAGCGCGTAATCCTGAAACATGAAACCGATATTACGGTTCTCTGGCTCGACGAATACATGTCCCCCGCTCACTGTCTTGCCGGCCAGAACAACGGTGCCTCCGTCGATCTTCTCGACGCCTGAAATCACGCGCAAAAGGGTCGACTTCCCACAACCCGAATGCCCGACCAGACAAACAATCTCCCCCGGCGCAATCTCGAAGGAAACGCCATCGAGGGCTGCGATGATGCCGAAATGGCGCGAAACGTTGTCAATCTTCAGGATCGGCTCGGGCTTGCTCATAAGGCGAGTTAAGGCCGAGTAAGCCGGTGCTTGTCAAGCAGTGTGTCTCAGCCCTTGACCACAAGGCTGGCCGGAATGGTCAGCGTCATTAATGTGCCGCTCTCGCTTGCTGGAGCAAGACTCAGCGAGCAGGCATTCACAGCCACGAGGGATCGGGTCAGCGTCAGCCCGATGCTCGATTGGGTCGGCTTGCGTTCGCTGCCGTCCGCTGCCACCCCGTCACGAAAAACCATGAAGCGCTCAGCTAGTGCGTTGGGTGCCTTGGCGGTGTCACGCACATGGATCGAGACCGAGCCATCGTCCTCGACCTGTCCCGACAGCACCACCTTGGAGCCTTCGCTGCCCTCGCTTATGGCACTGGCGAGCATGTTGAGCACCGCCTGTTTGAGCGTTGCCGCATCGACCCGCACATGGGGCAGCCGCTCGCTTATCGCGCTGCGCAGCAACACCCGGGCTTTTCCCGCAGCGCCCCGCACCCGCACAAGGGACTCTGCCAGGAGGGTTCCAATATCGACGTCGGTGGGGGAGAGTGCCAACTCGCCCTCGGCAAGTCTGACATAATCGTCGAGTTCATCGGCCAGATCGCCGATCTCCCCGCTCGCCGCACGGATGTCGCGCGCATATTCGAGATAGCGCGCATTGGCCAGCGGACCAAAGGATTCTGACGCGATCAATTCGGAAAAGCCCGAAATGGTATTGAGCGGGCGGCGCAGCCCGCGCGTGATCCGGCTCAGCGTCGCGGCCGGTAGCCCGCTACGCGACCGCCCTGTGCCGGCAGCCTTGGCTTCGAGGGGGCCGAGCAGGCCGAAATAACCCGATATGATGCCTGCCCGTCCTTCGGCAAAAAGCGTCAGCGTGTGCCCGGCACGTTTTCCCTTGAGCGAGATCGCGGGCCGCACGCCACCGGCATAGCGCGCCGGCAGGCTGAGAAACTGGTGCAACGCCGAGTATTCACTTTGCGCAATCAGATTGGTTATCGGCGTTCCGATTTCGACATCGGATTCGTCATCCCCGCTGCCTTCAAAGCTGGCAATCAGTCCCGCCCGGTCTGCTGTGACGAAATCAAAATTTGCGACCTTTGCCCAGAGCGCGGCGAACTGGCCCACTTCCGCCTCGCGCAGCGGTTCGATATCGTTGGCCCTGGCCGAGAGCATGAACCCGGGACGGCCCTGCCAGGTGATGGCGTTGAGCCGGGCGTTGACCGCGACCTTTTCGCCGTCCCGGCGCAACAGATGGCTGACCGGTCCTGCCGGCTCGCCGCCATCCACCGTGGGAAAGATCGCCGACAAACCAAGGCTGCGCAGCGTGGTGGCGTTTTCGTAACCGGTCAGATCGACCAGCGCGCGGTTGGCAAACAAAATGTCTTGATCGCGGAAGATCAGAATGCCGATCGGCAACCGATTAAGCACCAGCGCTTCTTCGCTCAACGCCACCAACTCTCCGCCGGACCGCTGCGGCCTTAGGGACAGGGGGGGCAGTGGGGTTGGATCGTCGCGGTTAACCCGCTCGTTGAGGATACGCGAAAGTTCGTCGAAATTGTATCGCGTGCTCTGCTCGCTGACATCGGACGCCGCCGCCTCGTCCGCCTGTTCGGCCTGCGATTCGGATTCTTCCTCTTCATAGACGATGGGCGAGATAGTCAGCCCGCGCCCCGTAATCTGCCACAACCCTGCACGTGCCGAACCCTCCTCATTGCTGCCATCGGCGGCAAATGCGGCCTCTTCGAGCGCGGCAGGGTCTTCCTCGTCCCAATCGGACCGATCCTCGCCCTCCGCCGCCTCGACCACTTCGTCAAAGGCGATCTCTGCGTAGTCGCGGCCGGGCACCTGTCCTGAAAACGGGGCGTCATCGTCCGCATCGAGAGGATCGAAAAGATGCTCGTGCCCGGCCAGCTTGTCGACAAGTGCCGCAAGCCCTTCCTGTTCGATATCTTCCTCCTCAAGGGCATCTGGTACCGTCGTCGCGTCCTGCGCATCGGCATCATCGTCAGGCACTTGAGGCGCCGCGAGTTCGACCATCGGTTCTGCGGGCGCAATTTCCTCATGGCGTTCGGCGCGCGGTTCCGCCGCGGCCAGAAGCTCTTCCCCGATCGGATCCACTCCCACAACCAGCAGATAGAGCTTGTCGTCGCCCAGCCGCAGCGGTGTGCAGTGACAGGTTGCCGAGAGCGGCTTGCGCCCGGCCAGAAACTGCATGCGCGACAGCGTTGGCCGCCCCATAAGGCCCAGCCGCACGATACGGGCGATCTGGCCCTTGATCGGCACAGCGGGCTCCGCCGCCTTGACTCCGTCGCCCTTGATCTTCGCACCAAACAGCCCCGCGGCCCGATTGGTCCAGACCGGCTGTGAGCTGTCGACCGGCCATAGCCAGGCCGGACGCGGGTCGTCCTCGTACCGCGTTACGCTTTGAGCCTGTTCTGCGCTTGTCCAGTCGAGCGTCATGGTCATGTCCGTATGCCCCGCCTCGTCCCGGTCCGGGTCGATGGTTGACGAAACCTTAAATATAGGGACTTGGCGAGCCGGTCCATGTCTTGCACCATTCTTGCCCGCTCAAAGGTTGGAAATGGTTAAGGTCAGCTCGCATCCCGCCATCAAAAAACCTGCCGATCTTGGCACAACCGCACTTGTCATTGCCGTCATCTCGACCTATGTTCCGCCGCGTTTCGGGACGACGCTGCCATAAGCGTCATAACGTCCGCGTCACCGTGCCGTCGTAGCTCAGTTGGTTAGAGCGCTAGATTGTGGATCTAGAGGTCCCCCGTTCGATCCGGGGCGACGGTACCATTTCTCTTTTTCCAGCAAGATGACACGGTAGGCACGTGCGCGGTCGTCTGGCTGTCATAGGTTAATCAAAACCGTCCGTGATCGCTCTGCTGTTAGGGCTTTGTTAACCATAAGGGATGACCCTTAAGCGGTAAGCCAAGCGTATGGGGGCTCAGAAAGGACGTGCAGTGTACGACTTTGCTCCAAACGCCGACCTGGCGGAGGCCATGGTTGGGTTGCCGATTGCCGAAGTGGAAAGAACGCTGATTCTCGCCACCCTCCGGCAGACCAATGGCAATCGCACCCGTGCCGCTCAAATCCTCGGGCTTTCGATCCGCACGGTTCGGAACAAACTCAAGGACTATGCCGACAAGGGGTTCAACATTCCCCACGCGGCCTGAACCGAAAGCGTGACAACCGCTTCGGAATCATAATGACAAGCTCTTGGCCCGGCGACCAGGTTGCCGGTGCCTAGACCACGATGACCTTGGCCCCGACGGGGACGCGACCATAGAGATCGATTATATCCTCATTGGTCATGCGGATACACCCCGATGAGACCGACCGCCCGATGCTCCACGGCTCGTTTGTTCCGTGGATGCGATAGAGGGTCGAACCCAGATAGAGCGCCCGGGCGCCCATCGGATTGTTCGGGCCTCCCGGCATGAACCTAGGCAGCCCCGGCTGGCGAGCATGCATTTCGGCCGGCGGTGTCCAACTCGGCCATTCGCGCTTGGCACTCACCCGATGCGTTCCGCTCCATTCGAACCCGGTCCGCGCCACTCCGATTCCATACCGCATGGCCCGCCCGTTCGGCATGACCAGAAACAAAAAATGCCGGCGCGTATCGACAATCAGCGTGCCCGGCGCTTCGCTGGTCCGGTAATTGACAACTTGCCGCAGCCACATCGGATGGCTGACATAGTCCGTCTGATATTCGAGCAGGGTCTGGGGCTCATCTGGCGTCAAAACCATCCCCGGCGGTGGCCCGAACATGGCGTTGAGATACCCACGATAGCCCGGGCCGGCCTGCGCGGTCGCGGCCAGCATGAAGACGGCAATTAGGGCAACGGTCATACGGATCATCGGCGCCTCGTGTCGAGCTTGAAAACAAGAGCGATCCTGTCCTTAATCGGCAAAGATTGAGTCAAATGGGATGGTTAAATCTTGCTCTAGGGCTATGGTTATCCAAATGCTTCAGCGAGACGATTCCATGACAGATGCCGCTCCCGTGCGCTGCCCCTGGGCTGGCAGCGATCCGCTTTACCAATCCTATCACGATACCGAATGGGGCTATCCGGTCACCAACGACACGCGCCTTTTTGAAAAGCTTTGCCTTGAAGGCTTTCAGTCGGGCCTCTCCTGGCTCACCATCCTGAAAAAACGCGAAAATTTCCGCGCTGCCTTCGCTGGCTTCGATATCGAGAGGGTCGCCGCTTTCGACGAGCCCGATATCGACCGCCTCCTGGCTGATGCGGGCATCGTGCGCCACCGGGGCAAAATCGTTTCGACCATCAACAATGCCCGCCGCGCCCAGGAACTGCGCAGTGAGTTCGGTTCGCTTGCGGCCTATTTCTGGCGTTTCGAGCCGTCCGCTGCCGATCGTCCAGCTGATTATTCCTGGGATACCTTGCGCACCATCGGTACGGCCCCGGCCTCGATCGCACTCTCGAAAGACCTTAAAAAGCGCGGCTTTTCCTTCGTCGGCCCGACCACCTGTTATGCCTTCATGCAGGCCATGGGCATGGTCAATGACCATATGGAGGAATGCCACTGCCGCGGCCCTATCGAGGCGCAGCGTGCCCAATTTGTGCGCCCCTGAAGATATTTAGGCCTTCCCGCTGTCAATGCGGAAAGGCCCAAAGCTTGCGTCCCGTTAATTCGCCGACGGTTATGGCCGTGCAAAGACCATCATCACCGTCGGCATTCTAGGCGGGTCCACGACAGTTGGCAGCCCTATGTCGGCGCGGACCGAATTGGGCAAGTCTTGCGGGCGGACCGTTTGTACCCGGCGCCTGCCGCGAACCATTGCCTTGATGGCGGCCATTACCACGCGCCATTTGCCGTGTTCTGCCACCAGTGTATCGACGGAAATGCGCAGGATAGCGCCTTCCACTTGCATATTTACGTGCGACATCGTCGTCACCCAGGCGCGCAAAGGCGCACTGGCTCCATGTTGCTGGAGACATTTTCGGAGTCGGTTCATCCGGCCCGGAAACGCGTCCAAAGGTTAAGTCTGGTTGGAATCCGGGCGGCAGGACGCAGATGTGCTGTCGTCAGGATTGGTTGGCTTTGGGGGTGTTTTTGAAGATCAGGCCGAGTAGGACGACCCGATTACCGCAAAGTTCGGTGTCAGGCTTTGACGCCGGTGCGATTGAGACGGCGGCCCAGGGACCGACCGTAGGCTTCAACACCACGGGTGAGGACGTTTGCGAATGCTGTCATAGGAACGCCTCCCTTAAGAGGTTCGTGTTGAAGACGCCGAACTTCTAGCTAACGAATCCGTGATCGCCAACCCCTGATGTGACGGGATGTCGCACTTGCCGTTTGCCTGTGGCTTAATGGCAACAGTGCTCCCTTGCCTTGTCTCCAAACGGCATATCGTTTAGGAACGGCGCGTATTGCAAAAGCCCCGTATTCTAGGGACTTCAGGGACCAAACTCATGGCCAAGAATTCAGCGCTCATCGAGCCGCGCCTGCCGCGCGGTTTTGTCGACTCCGAACCCGCAGACCTCGCCGCCATCGAACAGATGGTCGCCAAAATCCGCCATGTGTACGAGCGCTACGGCTTCGATCCCATCCAGACCCCGTTTTTCGAATACACCGAAACCCTGGGCAAGTTTCTCCCCGACACGGACCGCCCCAATGCCGGGGTGTTTTCCGTGCAGGACGATGACGATCAGTGGATGAGCCTGCGCTACGATTTGACGGCGCCGCTCGCCCGCTACTTCGCCCAGAACTATCAGGACCTGCCCAAGCCCTTCCGCTCCTACCGGCAGGGCTGGGTGTTCCGCAACGAAAAGCCCGGCCCCGGCCGCTTCCGCCAGTTCATGCAGTTCGACGCTGATACCGTGGGCGCCGGCGGCCCGGAATCGGATGCGGAAATGTGCATGATGATGGCCGACACCATGGATGCCCTAGGTCTTGCCGGCAAGTACGTCGTCCGCGTCAGCAACCGCAAGGTGCTCGACGGCGTGATGCAGGCCATCGGCGTTGTTGATGAGGCTCAGAAGCTGACAGTGTTGCGGGCCATCGACAAGTTGGACAAGTTCGGCCCTGAAGGCGTTCGGCTTCTATTGGGCGAGGGTCGTAAGGATGAGAGTGGGGATTTTACCGAGGGTGCAAGGCTCTACCCGGATCAGGCCCAAGCCGTTATCGAAATGATGAGCTCCGAGCGGCTCGATGATTTGGTCGACCTTGAGGCAGACGCTGGGCCCGACGGGTTCTTGGACGCCGAGTTTAAGACACCTGCGCTGGCCAAATTCAAGATCACACAAGCCTTCGCCGAAGGCTTTTCTGAACTGCAATCGATGGCCGCGCTTTTCGCCTCCGCTGGCTATCGTGCCGACCGCATCAAGATCGACCCATCCGTGGTCCGCGGCCTCGAATATTATACCGGCCCGGTCTTCGAAATCGAATTGACCTTCACCGTTCAGAACGAAAAGGGCCAGGACGTCGTGTTCGGCTCGGTCGGCGGCGGCGGCCGCTATGACGGCCTCGTCTCGCGCTTTCGCAACGAGCACACGCCCGCCACCGGCTTTTCAATCGGCGTCTCGCGCCTCGCTTCGGCGCTCAAACTCACCGGCAATCTCGATGCCGCCCCGGTCACCGGCCCCGTCGTCGTCACCGTCATGGAAAAGGACCGCATCGCCGACTACCAGAAAATGGTCGCCGAACTGCGCGCTGCGGGCATCCGTGCCGAGTTGTTCCTTGGCAGCTCCAAGAACATGGGCAAGCAGATGAAATACGCCGATAAGCGCCACGCCCCTGCCGTCATCATCCAGGGTTCCGACGAACGCGAGCAGGGTGTTGTGCAGATCAAGGATTTGGCTGTTGGCGCCGAAGCCGCCGCCTCGATCACCGACAACACCGCCTGGAAAACCGAACGCCCCGGCCAATATTCTGTCCCGCGCGATCAAATGGTCGATTTCGTCAAACAGATCCCGGCCGTTGCCGCATGGATGAAGGCGAACGGATAATGACTGCAGCAGCCCGCCGCGCCGCTCTTGAAGCTCTGGTTTCGGCCCCCGGCGTCACTCTTGTCGCGCCACCGATCCTCGTCTCCCCAGCCGCCTATTTCGATCTGGCGGGCGAGGAACTGGGTGCACGCATGATCCTCACGCAAGGCATGGATGGCTCGGAATTCTGTCTGCGCCCCGATTTCACCCTGCCCATCGCAATCGACCACATCGCCAATGGCGCTGCCACTCCAGCCGCCTATGGTTATCTTGGTCCGGTCTTCCGCCAGCGCACCGACGGCCCCGCCCAGTTCGATCAGGGTGGCATGGAGCTTTTGGCGCTCCCCGATGCCGATGCAGCGCTTGATCAGGTGATCGGTTTTGCCCGCGCCGTCACCGACATTTATGGCGTGACCGCCTCCCATGTCCGCGTCGGTGATATCGACCTGTTTGAAACAGTGCTGGCCGCCTGCGACATGCCCGATGTCTGGCGCCCGCGCGTTCGTGCCCGCTTCGGCCATCCCGAAGCCATGTCCGCGCTGCTCGACCGGCTGGCCGATCCAAGGCCACCAATGGCTGGACCGGCCGGGCTTCCGGCCAATGATATTGCCGATTGGGTGGGCGAACTCATGCTCACCAACGGGCTGAGCCTCACCGAAAGCCGGACACCCGAGGAAATCGCCGCCCGCTATCTCGAAAAGCAGGCGCTCGAAGCCCAGCACGTTCCCGGCCCGACCATCGATCTGCTGCGCAATTATCTCGCGATCTCCGGCCCCGCCGATAAATCGCTCGCGGCAATCGATGCTCTCGGTCGATCCACCGGCATTGATCTGACGACCGCGCTGCAGGGTGCAAGCCGCCGGGTAGCCCAATTGCGCGATGGCCTCAAGGCGAAATCGGTCCTGTTCGACGCCGGCTTTTCTCCACGCCTCGATTATTACACCGGCATCACCTTCGAGGTCACTGGGGCAGGGGGGCTGGTGCTCGTCTCCGGCGGACAATATGACCGTCTGCTCAGGCGCCTCGGCGCGTCCCAAGACATCCCCGCCGTTGGTTGTGCGGTCTGGGTGGATAGACTGGAAGCGGAGGTTCGCCCATGAGTTCGATCATGCTCGCGCTCCCCTCCAAGGGCCGTATTCAGGAAGAAGCGATAGCCATTTTTGAGAAGGCCGGTCTGACCATCGAGCGTCCCGGCGGCGCGCGCTCCTATCTGGGCGAAATGGCGGCCATGCCCGACGTGATTGTCCGCTTCCTCTCAGCCTCCGAGATCGCTCGTGAACTGATCCGCGGCACTATCGATATCGGCATCACCGGCGAGGACTTGATCCACGAAACCGCCGAAACCGGCCCCCAGCAGGTCGAAATCGTCAAGCGCCTCGGCTTTGGCCGCGCCGATGCAGTGGTTGCGGTGCCCGATTCCTGGATCGACGTCACCACGATGGACGACCTTTCCGACGTTGCTGCCGATTTCCGCGCCCGCCATGGCCGCTGGCTTAGGATCGCCACCAAATTCGTCAATCTCACCCGCCGCCATTTCGCCGCCCACGGTATTGCCGAATACCGGATCGTCGAAAGCCTGGGCGCCACCGAGGCAGCGCCGGCATCGGGCGCCGCCGATCTCATCGTCGACATCACCTCGACCGGTTCGACGCTGAAGGCCAACGGCCTGCGCATCCTCGAGGACGGCGTAATGCTCAAAAGCGAGTCCTTGCTGCTCGTCGCCCGCAATGCGAATTGGCACGACGGAAAACGCGCGATCCTTGATCGCCTCGCCGGTGCGATCGGCGCCACGCGCTTCCAGCCATGAAAAAAGGGCCGCTTTCGCGGCCCCTTTTCGTCTCCGGCGTCTTGCCTCTATTTGCGCATGTCGACGGCCAGCGCCCCTGGCCCGAAGGCGATGACGTAGAGCATGCCGCCCGTGATGGCGAGATTCTTGAGAAAGTTGGTCATTTCCATCTGGTTGGAAAAATCGGTGTGGAAGATCAGGGCAGAGGCGAGAGAGAAGCCGCCCAGAGCTGCAGCGGCCCACCGGGTCTTGTAGCCCGCCGCCAGCATGACACCGCCAACCACTTCGACGATGATCACCAGCCAGATCAGAAAGCCCGGAACTCCGAAAGCTTCCATATAGCCCACATTGCCCTCGATCGCGGTGATTTTGCTCAGGCCGGCGAGGATGAAGATGATAGCCAAAAAGATGCGACCCACGGTCGGAAGATAGGTTTGAAGCGCGTTCATGGTCTTTGCGTCCAGTGCGTGATTTGCGATGACCGGACTCTGCCGCATTCCGCTGTTTCGAGAAACCCAGCCGTCACCGACAGATTGTTCGTCAATTCAGATGTAATGCATCGCTGGTCCATCGCCGATCCAGTTGCAAATCCCTCCGCTTCATGCCAGCAAGCGCGCTTTCGACGCGCTGCATTTGGCTGGAGTTTTCCGTGTACGATATCTGGGTACTTGTGGCGCTGGGCGGCGTCGGCGTCGTCGCTGGCTTTGTGGATGCCGTCGCCGGCGGCGGGGGCCTGATTACCATTCCCGCTCTGCTTTGGGCCGGTCTACCGCCGCTGGGTGCCATCGCCACCAACAAGGCCCAGTCCATCGTCGGCACCACGATGGCCGCCTGGACCTATTGGCGCAAGGGCTACGTGTCGATCCTCTCGCTGGTCCCCTCCATTGGCGCGGCCTTCGCGGGCTCTCTGCTCGGCGCCGTCATCGTCAAGCAGGTCGACACCTCGGCCCTTGAAGTCCTCATCCCCGTCGCTGTGATCGCCGTCGCGCTCTATTTCACCTTCTCGCCATCGATAAAGGATATCGACGGCGTAGCCCGTCTCAAGTTTCCAACCTTCGTTCCCGTCTTCGCCCTGGTGATCGGCTTTTACGATGGCGTTTTCGGCCCGGGCACAGGGTCGTTCCTCATGCTGGCTTTCGTGGCGCTGTTCGGCCTCTCTGCAGCCCGTGCTTCGGCCCACACCAAAATCCTCAACGTCACCTCCAACCTTGCCGCGCTGCTATTTTTTATCATCGCCGGAGACGTTGTCTGGCCCGTTGCCATCGTCATGGCCGGCGGTCAGGTCATAGGTGGCTATCTCGGCGCCGTCACCGGCATCCGCTATGGCGCCAGGATCATCCGCCCTCTGGTCATCGTGGTCTCAATCATCCTCGCGGTTAAGCTGCTGTTCTTCCCCTAACGAACAAGGCCAGGCCTAAGAAACGAACGGGAAGATTCAAACGAAAAGGGCAGCGCCGAAGCACTGCCCTTCCCGTTCGAGACCCTGGAGAGGTCTCAATTCCTGATGCGTCGAGCGCTGGATTAGAAATCCATGCCGCCCATGCCGCCCATACCGCCACCGCCGGGCATTGCCGGGGCAGCTTCCTTGGGGATCTCGGCGACCATGGCTTCGGTGGTAACCAGGAGGCCAGCGACCGATGCAGCGTCTTCGAGAGCGGTACGCACGACCTTGACGGGATCGATGATGCCCATCTGGATCATGTCGCCATATTCGCCCGTCTGCGCGTCATAGCCGAACGTGTCCGAACCATTGTCGAGGATCTTGCCCACGACAACCGAACCTTCGTCGCCAGCATTGTTGGCGATCTGACGGATCGGCTCCTGCAGAGCGCGCTTGACGATGGCGATGCCGGCCTGCTGGTCGGCGTTGACACCCTTGACGGTCAGAGCGTTCGAGGCCCGCAGCAGCGCAACGCCACCACCGGCAACGATGCCTTCTTCAACCGCCGCGCGGGTCGCATTGAGCGCGTCATCGACGCGGTCCTTGCGTTCTTTCACTTCCACTTCGGTCGAACCGCCGACCTTGATCACGGCAACGCCACCGGCCAGTTTGGCCAGGCGTTCCTGAAGCTTTTCCTTGTCGTAGTCCGACGAGGTTTCTTCGATCTGAGCCTTGATCTGGTTGACGCGGCCTTCGATGTCGTCCTTGGAGCCCGAACCATCGACGATGGTGGTGTTTTCCTTGGTGATCTCGACGCGTTTGGCAGTGCCCAGCATGTCGGTGGTCACGTTCTCGAGCTTGATGCCGAGGTCTTCGGAAATCACCTGGCCACCGGTCAGGATGGCGATGTCTTCGAGCATGGCCTTGCGGCGATCGCCGAAGCCCGGAGCCTTGACGGCAGCGACCTTCAAACCGCCACGCAGACGGTTGACGACGAGGGTGGCAAGCGCTTCGCCTTCAACGTCTTCTGCAATGATCAGCAGCGGACGGTTGGACTGAACGACGCTTTCGAGCACGGGTAGGAGAGCCTGCAGGTTCGAGAGCTTCTTTTCGTGCAGCAGGATGAGCGGATCATCGAGCTGGGCGACCATCTTTTCAGTATTGGTCACGAAATACGGCGACAGGTAACCGCGGTCGAACTGCATGCCTTCAACGACATCGAGTTCGGTTTCTGCGGTCTTGGCTTCCTCGACGGTGATGACACCCTCGTTGCCGACCTTCTGCATCGCGTTGGCGATCATGTCGCCGATGGCCTTTTCGCCATTGGCAGAGATCGTGCCGACCTGAGCGACTTCCGAAGAGTTCGAAATCTTGACCGCCTTGCTGGCCAGGTTCGAGATCACTTCGGTCACAGCCAGATCGATGCCGCGCTTGAGATCCATAGGGTTCATGCCGGCAGCGACGGCCTTGACGCCTTCGTTGACGATCGACTGAGCCAGAACGGTCGAAGTCGTGGTGCCGTCACCGGCGATGTCGTTGGTCTTGGAGGCCACGGTGCGCAGCATCTGCGCGCCCATGTTCTCGAACTTGTCTTCGAGTTCGATTTCTTTGGCAACGGTCACGCCGTCCTTGGTGATGCGCGGTGCGCCGAACGACTTTTCGATGACCACGTTGCGGCCCTTGGGACCGAGCGTCACCTTGACCGCATTGGCCAGGATGTTGACGCCGCGGACCATCTTGTCGCGGGCTTCGGTCGAGAATTTGACTTCTTTGGCAGCCATTTAATTCTGCTCCTTGAAAAAAATGAAAAAGGGCATCCGAAGGTTTTTGGGGGCGCTTCCGGTAGGAAGCACGACCGGATTAGCCTTCGATCACGCCCATGATGTCGGACTCTTTCATGATCAGCAGGTCTTCGCCGCCAACCTTGACTTCGGTGCCGCTCCACTTGCCAAACAAGACACGGTCGCCTTCCTTGACGTCGAGCGGAACGATCTTGCCGCTGTCGTCGCGGGCTCCGGCGCCGACGGAAACGACAACGCCCTCAGAGGGCTTTTCCTTGGCAGTGTCGGGGATGATGATACCGCCGGCGGTTTTGGATTCGCTATCGACGCGACGGACCACAACGCGGTCATGCAGGGGACGGAAGCTCATAGTCGCTCCTTTGGAACGTGAAGTTGAGATGCAATTTCCTCCGCTATTAGCACTCTAGCGTTAAGAGTGCTAGCAGCATTCGGTGCAGATAGGAGAGGGGTGGGCGGGAGTCAAGAATGCTGCACACAAAAAATTTTGCATCGCGGACAGGGGCTTGTTATGCCGTTGCGCGATTTGCATGCGCCACGTTCATGCGGACATAAAAAGACGAGACGATGACAGAATTGGAAAAGATGTCCGCACAAAATTGGAACCCGCCGACCCTGTCGGTCATCGTCCCCACCTTCAATGAACGCGAAAACATCGCCCCGCTCATCGAAAAGCTCGAGGCAGCGCTGGCTGGAACGACGTTCGAGGTCATCGTCGTTGACGATAACAGCCCGGATGGAACGGCCGATCTGGCCAAACAGATAGCAACGCAAAAACCTCACGTCAGATGCATCCATCGCATAGGGCGGCGCGGCCTGTCATCGGCCTGCATCGAAGGGATGGCGTCCTCCGCGGCAGAATTTGTTGCGGTGATCGATGCCGACCATCAGCACGACGAAACGATCTTACCCAAGATGCTCGAACAGGCCCGCGCTGGAGCCGATATCGTCGTGGGTTCACGCTATACCGGGGCAGGAAGTTCGCAAGAAGGCTTTTCCGCCAGCCGCCAGAAGGGGTCCGAGCTGGCAACCCGGCTTTCGGGGCTTCTCACCGGCAAAGCTCTATCTGATCCCATGAGCGGCTTTTTTCTGCTCCGCCGGTCGCTGTTCAACCAGATCGTGCCGCGCCTGTCGCGCGAGGGCTTCAAGATACTGCTCGACATCATTGCCACCGGCAACCGTCAGCTCGGTCGAAAACTGGTTATCACCGAAGTGCCCTACACCTTCCGCCCCCGCTTTGCCGGCGAAAGCAAGATGAGCGCTCTGGTCGTCGCTCAGTTCCTCGGGCTCATCGTGTCGCAGATTTCCCGTGGTATCCTGCCCACCAGCTTTCTCTTGTTTTCCCTCGTCGGGGCGTCGGGCGTCGTCGTCCACCTTTCAGTGCTGACCTTTGCCTTTGAAGTCCTCGATTTCAATTTCGCCAACAGCCAGTTGGTCGCAACTCTTGTGGCCATGACGACCAATTATCTGCTCAACAACGAGTTGACGTATGCTGACAAGAAACTGACTGGTCGTCGGTTCTGGGTCGGGCTTCTCAGCTTTTACCTGGTCTGTAGTTTCGGCACACTGGCCAACGTCTCGGTCGCCAGCGTGCTGTTTGAAACCCATATGGCCAACTTCATCGTTGCCGGCATAGCCGGCGCCGTTATGAGCGTGGTTTTCAACTACGCGGTTACCCGCATTTTTACGTGGCGCTAGACCATGAACCCGCGTGATCGCATCGGCCCCTTCACCTCCGGTCAAGCCACCCTCGCCCTGATCGCCGTCACCCTGATCCTGCGCATGATCGGTGGCGCTGTAGTCGGGTGGGGCACTGGAGAAGCCTATTACCTGGCATCCGCCCGCCAATTCCATCTGAGCTATTTCGACCAGCCGCCCGTCTCGCTCTGGACCATCTGGGCCACCCTGCAACTGACTGGGTCCGATAACCTGCTCGTCATCCGCCTGCCTTTCATCTTGATGTTCGCGGTCTCGACCTGGCTGGTCTTCGATATTGTCCGCCGCATCCATTCCCCGCTTGGCGGCTTTTACGCAGCGCTCATCGTCAACGCTTGCGTGCTGTTTTCGCTATCCATCGGGTCTTGGACCCAGCCCGACGCCCCTATGGTGCTGTTCTGGCTCGCAACGATCCGCGTGCTGATCGAAATCTTCTTCGGCAAGGGCGCTCAGCGACCCTTCCTTTACTGGGGCGTTGCCGGAGTATTTCTCGGCCTGACATTTCTCTCGAAGTATCATGCCGTCTTTCTTGTGGCGGGCACCGGCCTGTTCATTCTTGCCAACTCCACCCAGCGCCGCTGGCTGGCTCATCGTGCGCCGTGGCTGGCACTTATGATAGCGCCTGCCATCTTCTCTCCGGTTCTGATTTGGAACGCGCAGAATGATTGGGTGTCCTTCGGCTTTCAGGGCGGCAGGGCGCTGGCCGAATCCGGTCTGCGCTGGGACGGATTGATCCGCATGATCTGGGGACAACTGCTCTATATGGTCCCTTGGCTGGCGCTTCCCGCGCTCTATGTTGGCGTCAAGGCACTCGCCGCAGGCCCACGGGGTCAGTTCCCCTCGGGTGCTGAACCGGGTGTGGCGGCGCTGTTTTGCTATATCGGCTGGCCGATCGTCATCTTTTTCACCGTCGTCGCCCTCTGGTCGGACACCCAGTTCCACTTCCATTGGCAGGCACCGGGCTATCTCATGCTGTTTATGCTCATGGGTGCATGGGCCGCCAATCGGGACGGCTGGGCCATTCGGGCGTGGCTCTTCGGCTCGGCCATTGCGACCTTCGTCATTCTCTCCCTGCTGATTTCCCATGCCGCAACCGGATGGGCGCGGGCCGTGTTCCCAGGCGATTGGGAAGACCCGACGGCACTGCAGCTGCCCTGGACCGAACTGGGCGAAGCGCTCGACGAGCGTGGCGCCTTCGGTCAGGGCGAATTGTTCATCGCCGGCACCAACTGGATCGATTGCGGCTATATCGACACCCAGATCTCCGGACGTCTCCCGCTGGCCTGTTTCGGCAGCGACCCCCGCAATCTCGAATTTAATTTCGACAAGAGCGCTCATCTCGGCTGGAACGCCTATATCGTCGCCCAGACCCCCAATGCCGATCGTGTGCCCAACGCATACTCAGAGAATTTTGACAGTATCGAACACCTTGGCGGCATATCCATCGCCCGCAATGGCGTTATCGAACTGGGCAATATCCAAGTCTATTATGCCCAAGGGTATAGGGGCGAGTAGGCGGTAGTGAAGGCTACTGCGCTCGAAATGCCCATAGAACCTGGGCATGGCTAGGCAGCGCCGGCCCGCTCCCACCCCAGTCGCTTGCGGTAGATCGTCGAAGGGCTGATTTCCAGCGCCGCGGCGGCGCGGGCGATGTTGCCGCCGAAAGCCCCTAGCGCGTCCTCGATGATCTTTTGCTCCTGCTGCCACATGGGCAGAATGTCGGGTAGGGGCCCGGTCGAGATGACTGAGACGTCATAGGCATCCCGTGACTCGATGTCGGCAGCCATCGCCATCTGCGAGGTCACCATTCCCCCATCGAACATTACGACGATGCGGCGCACCAGATTTTGCAGCTGGCGAACATTGCCCGGCCATTCGCGGGCGACGAACAGGTCCGCGACATCGGGCGCAAATCCCACGAACCCCTTGCCCTCTTCCTTGGCAAACGAGGCCAGAAAGCTTTGCGCCAGTGGCATGATGTCGCCCGGTCTCTGCCGCAGGGGCGGCAAATGAATGGGCAGCACATGCAGGCGATAGAACAGGTCCTCGCGGAACTTCTTTTCGCTTACCAATTGCATCGGATTGCGATTGGTCGCGCATATTACCCGCACATCGACCGGTCGCGCCACCGACTCCCCAACCCGGGTGATCGTCCCCGTCTGCAAAAAACGCAGCAGTTTCGACTGCAGGGCAAGGTCCATTTCCCCCACTTCATCGAGAAACAGCGTGCCGCCATCAGCCATTTCGATGGCGCCCTTGCGGTCTTCGTGGGCACCCGTATAGGAGCCTTTGACCGCCCCGAACACTTCGGATTCCATAAGTTCGCGCGGGATGGCGCCGGCATTGATCGCAATGAAGCGCTTCTTGGCGCGCGGGCTGCGCTTGTGCAGGGCTTCGGCCGTCACTTCCTTGCCCGTCCCGCTCTCCCCGGTGATGAACACCGGTGCCGCCGACGGCGCGATCCGCAAAATCTGGTCGTAGATCGCCTGCATTTGTGGCGTCGTTCCCACGAACCCTTCAAAATCAGGATGTTTTTCGACCAGCGTGTCGCACACCATGGCGCGCGCCTTGCCGTGGCGCTGGCCGAGCTCGCCCAGCCTTGCCGCCAGAACAGGTCCTGAGACCGGTAAGGGAAGATAATCGTGCGCACCGGCCCGCATTGCGGCAACCGCCAGCGACACCGATCCGCCATCGGAAAGTGCAATGATCAGCGCATCATCGGACGCCGCCGCCAGAGCACCGAACGCAGCTTCCTGGCCGCCCCCTAGCCCCTCCAGGCTCCCGGTTTCCGCCAGAAGCACGTCGAAGCGTTGTGCCTTGAGATTGCGCATGGCCTGCTGCCCACTTGTGCAGTGCACGAGCGTGATTCCTTGCCCCCATTGGGCATAAATGGCCGACATGGTGGCGCGCGCCCGCTCGGGCGAACACTCGATCAGCAACAGATTCACATCTGCGTCCGACGGGGTTCCATCACGCATCAGGCGGCTTCTCCTTGCCAGATGAAGGCTCTACTCTTGCTGGCACTATCAATCCATTAGGGTAAACAAAGGGTTGGCGCGCCCGCTTTTTAGTCGGACGCGGGAGTGGTAAACCTTTAAATGAAAGCCGAATTTGATTCCCGCGGGGGGCTTTGAGCCGGGTGCAAAATCTGGTGTTGATTTTTGTTGGAGTCTGCGGCGCCGCCATTGGCGCAGCGGCCTATTTCGCCCTCGGCTTCACCCCTATTGAAGCGGGGCTTCTGGCGCTTGCCATAGCGCTGGGAGGCGTGATGGTCGAGGAGCGCAAAGCCCGCCGCCGCGCCTTCCGGCGACTCGAACAGGGCGTCGAGGAAATGGGGCGCCTTCTGGCCACCGATGCCAAGGCGGGCCAGGTCCTCAGTCAGCGTGTAAATGCCCTCGTCGATCTCGAACTCGGCTCACGCCTAGATGTCATCGAGGCCGATATGAGCGTTCTGGGCACCGTCGTCCGCCAGGTCGCCGAGGCGGTGTCTGATCTCGAAACCGCCCAGGCAGCCTCCGCTCCGGCCGCCAAAGACGACCGCAGACCAACCGGTCACTCCGAAGCCCGCCGCGTCCCAACCATTGCACTCGACGAAGTCAAACGCGCCCTCGATGAAGGACGGCTAATTCACCACGTCCGCCCCATCCTAACGCTCCCCCAGCGCAAGACCCACGCCTTCGATATGGTGCCGCGCCTGCAAATCGAGGGGCGCCAGTTGGTCGATCCACCACAATATATGCCCATCCCCACCGGCGAGGGCACGGTTGTCCTCCGCCGCATCGATCGCATCTGCGCCGAAGAGGGTATCCGCATCGTCCGGCGCGCCCGTCTAAACGGCGATCCGGTCCGCCTCCTGATCGATATTTCCCCCGCCAGCCTCGGCGACAAGCCGGCGCTCGATCAGACCTTGAGCCTTCTTGCCGCCAATCGCGCCATCAATTCCGATATCGTCTTTGCGCTCGATTATGAGGATTGGACCCACCTGTCGCGCCCTGAATCCGATGGGCTGGCCAGCCTTGTGCAACAGGGCGTGTCCGTCGCCTTGCGCAATGCGACGACGCTCCGTCTGGATTTTGGCGGCCTTGCCGAAAAGGGCGTGCGCTATATAGAAGCCAGCGCCCACGCTTTCCTCAAATCGCCCGCCACGCTGACCGATTTCCACTCATCCGACATCAACGACTATATCAAGCGCTTCGGCATCAATCTCGTTATTACCGACCTTGAAAGTGAGAGCGAAATCCTTGCGCTGCTTGATGATGGCATAAAGCTTGCGCAAGGCCCGGTTATGGGTGAAGCCGGACCCTTGCGGCCCGATCTGCGCGACGAGGGCGATGACGATCTGCGCCGGGCCGTCGCGCGATAACCACAAATCAAGGAACGCCCATGCCCGCCCTTGCCGGCCCCACTCCCGGTCTTTCCAATCTCGCCACACGCTATAAGGCTGTGCTCTCCGACGTCTGGGGCGTGCTCCATAACGGCGTGACCCCGCACTGGGGTGCCGTCGAAGCGCTGAGCCAATTCCGCGCGAGCGGCGGTCGGGTTGTGCTCATAACCAATGCCCCGCGCCCCGGAAACTCAATCATCGCCCAGCTCGATGCTATGGGCATCCCGCGTGACGCTTATGATGCTCTGGTGTCTTCTGGCGATGCCACCCGCACCTTGCTGGAAAACTGGCGGGGTAGGACTGTGGCCCGCGTCGGCCCCTCCGTCGATGACGTGCTGTTTGAGGGGCTCGATCTCACCTTCGGCTCGGACGAAGAGGCAACCGCCGTGGTCGTCACAGATCTCGATACCGATGACGACACCCCCGACGATTACCTGGACCGCATGGCCATCTGGAAATCGCGCAATCTGCCGCTGATATGCGCCAATCCCGACAAGGTCGTCGAAGAAGGAGACCGGATCGTCTATTGTGGAGGTGCGCTGGCCGATGCCTATGAAGACATCGGCGGCAGGGTGATGATGGCGGGTAAGCCTTACAATCCCATCTACGAGCAGACCAAGGCGCTGGCCGACGAGGCGGCCGGGCAGCGATTCGCAAAAAGCCAGATCCTTGCCATCGGAGATTCCGTACGCACCGATGCCATGGGCGCCGCCCAATTCGGCATCGACCTCCTGTTCATAACCGGCTCGATTCACGCCGCCGAACTCGATGCCTTCAACGATCCACCGGCCCGCCGGGTCTCCGATTTCGTCTCCGTCTCGCGCGCCAATATGATCGGGTTCATGCCGCGTCTGGTCTGGTGAGAGGCGCAAGATAGACACGACGCACTTCATTGCGAAAAATCTTCCCGTCGCTCCCGTGCCGGGGCTGCCTGACATCCGGTTGCACCTCGCCGTCCCGCAAAGCGGGGTTTGGAAACTGGCGCGCGACGGTGTGCCGCCCTATTGGGCCTGGTGCTGGCCAGGCGGGCTTGTGCTGGCCATGCACATCATGACCAATCCCCAAATCGTCTCGGGGCGCACCGTCCTCGATTTGGGAACGGGCTCTGGCCTGGTGGCCATCGCGGCGGCCATGAGAGGGGCCAATCGTGTTCTTGCCTGCGATACCGACCCCAACGCCATCGTTGCGGCAAGACTTAGTGCCGCGCTCAATTCCGTCTCCATCCAGACCTCGCTTGCCGACCTTCTCGACGGCCCGGTGCCTGCACAGGAAGTCATTCTCGTGGGCGACCTTTTTTATAAAGCCGCATTCGCCAGACGCGTCGTGGCGTTCCTTGATCGCTGCCTGAGCGAAAAGCGCCAAATCTATGTCGGAGACATCGGACGCGAGCACTTGCCGCGCGACCGTATGCTGTCCATAGGCACCTATCCGCTCATCGATTTCGGCGAACCCGCTACAGCCGAGCCGCGTCCCGCGCACGCTTGGCGCTATATTGGCCGAATGGCCTGATCCTCGGCCCTTGCAATCGGGATCACAAAAAGGCAATTTCCGCGCGACTTCAATTGGCCTCACCCAATCCTTCCGTTTCGGAAGCGCGACGAACGATCCAGACGATATGACCGCAGGCAAGACCTTCGCCCGACTCGACGGCCTTTCGGCCGTTCCGACAGCTCTCAAGGGCGGTGTCGTGGCCATCGGCAATTTCGATGGGTGCCACCGCGGCCATCAGCAGGTTTTTGCCACCGCCCGCGCCATGGCGGAAAAAAAGGGTCTGCCGGCACTGGTCCTGACCTTCGAGCCCCATCCGCGCGATGTCTTTGCGCCAAACCCCTTTCTGTATCGTCTGACCTATGCCGATCAAAAGGCGAGCCTCGTCGCGGCGCTGGGCTTTGATGCTGTGGCCTTCATGGAATTCTCCCGCGATCTGGCTTCCGTGGAAGCAAGCGAATTTGTTGCGCGCTACCTGCTCGAAGCGCTCGAGGTTTCCGGCGTGGTGGTCGGTGCCGATTTTCATTTCGGCAAGGGCAGGGCGGGTACGCCCGATTTTCTTCTGGCCCAAGGCGAGCAGCACGGCTTTTCGGTCGAGATCTGCGACATGCTCGATGACGGCATTGAGCCTGTATCATCATCTCGCGTCCGCGATGCGCTTGCTGGCGGCAATATCGTGACTGCCAACTCCCTTCTGGGCTACCACCACTTCTTTTCCGGCACGGTGATCGAAGGCGACAAACGCGGCCGCGACCTGGGCTATCCCACCGCCAATATGGTCGTTCCCCAGACCTTCGGGCTCGCGCAAGGGGTTTATGCCGTCAGGGTCCGGCTCGATGGCGAGCTATTCGATGGTATTGCCGCCTATGGCAAGCCAATGTTCGACAATACGCGTCCGCCCTTCGAGACCTTCATTTTCGATTTCGACCGCACCATCTATGGCAAGGCTCTCGACATCGCCCTGCTCGGCTTTATCCGGGGGCAGATGACATTCGATGGTCTCACACCGCTCATAGCGCAGATGGACAAGGATACGGCGGCAGCGCGAATTATCACCGCCCAGGCCCGCCCGCTCTCCGAGCTGGACGCCGCCCTGGGCTTTGTCGATGGGTCCGTCGGCTAAATCGCGTTCGGTGCAGCACGCCGCAGCCGGCATCCCGGCCTTGAGCCGGGATCTAGTCCGCTCAGACGCCGTGATCACTTCGTGCTATGCCGCAAACCCATCGACTTTTCCGCCGGTCCGCTGTTAAAAGCGGTCCCGATCTCATGACTGAAGATTTCCGCGAGTTCTTATGACCGACACGCAAACAGGCGCGACAACCGAACGCGACTATTCAAACACTCTGTTCCTGCCCCAGACCGATTTCCCCATGCGGGCCGGTCTGCCCCAGCGCGAGCCCGAATGGCTCAAGCGCTGGGAAGATATGGACCTCTACAAAATGCTGCGCGAGCAGAGCCGCGAACGTGAAAAATTCACGCTCCACGATGGCCCTCCATACGCCAATGGCAACATCCATATCGGCCACGCGCTCAACAAGACATTGAAGGATCTTGTGTCGCGTTCCATGCAGATGCTGGGCTACAATTCTGCCTATGTGCCCGGCTGGGACTGCCACGGCCTGCCCATCGAATGGAAGATCGAGGAGCAGTACCGGGCCAAGGGCCTCAGCAAAGATGAAGTCCCGGTCAACGAATTCCGCGCCGAATGCCGTACCTTTGCCGAGCAATGGGTGGATACTCAGCGCGAGGAATTCAAGCGCCTGGGCGTGAATGGCGATTGGGCCAATCCCTATCTCACCATGAGCTTCGATGCCGAAGCCACCATTGCGTCCGAATTGATGAAAGTTGCCGCCTCCGGCCAGCTCTATCGCGGCAGTAAGCCCGTCATGTGGTCGGTCGTCGAGCGGACAGCGCTCGCCGAAGCCGAGATCGAATATCAGGATTATGAAAGCGACGCGATCTGGGTGAAGTTTCCCGTGGCTACCCAGCATTGGGCCGACAAGGCGCCGGTGGAAAAGCTATTGGACGCGTCTGTTGTCATCTGGACCACCACCCCATGGACTATCCCCGGCAACCGCGCGGTGTCCTATTCCTCGCGCATCGCCTATGGCCTCTACGAAGTGGAGTCTGCCGAGAACGATTTCGGCCCCCAGCCCGGTGAAAAGCTGATCTTTGCCGACAACCTCGCCGCCGAAAGCGCGACAAAGGCAAAACTCGCCTTCAGGCGCCTTGCCGACGTCACCGCCGATGAACTCGGCGCCATGACCCTCCATCACCCCCTCCGCGGCTTCGGCGGCGGTTACGATTTCCTCGTGCCCCTGCTCGATGGCGATCATGTCACCGACGATGCCGGCACTGGCTTTGTCCATACCGCGCCCGGCCATGGCGCAGACGACTTTGAAATCTGGATGGCTGAGGGTCGCGCTATCGCGGCAAAGGGCATCGACACGTCAATCCCCTTCACCGTCGACGACGCCGGTTTCTATACCAAGGACGCTCCCGGCTTTGGCCCCGACGCCGAGGGTGGACCCGCGCGCATCATCGACGACAAGGGCAAGAAGGGCGACGCCAACCAGCGCGTCATCACCGCGCTCATCGCCGCCAACAATCTCTTCGCCCGTGGCCGCCTCAAGCACCAGTACCCCCACTCCTGGCGCTCGAAAAAACCCATTATCTTCCGCAACACCCCCCAATGGTTCGTCTATATGGACAAGGACCTTGGAAAGGGAGCGGACGACACCCTGCGCACCCGCGCCCTGACCGCCATCGACGCCACCAAATTCGTGCCCCCCGCCGGGCAGAACCGCCTGCGCTCGATGATCGCCGATCGCCCCGATTGGGTGCTCTCGCGCCAGCGCGCCTGGGGCGTGCCGATCACCGTGTTCGTCAATGCTGAAACTGGCGAAATCCTTAAAAACGATGCCGTCAACGCCCGCATCGTTGCCGCCTTCGAAACCGAGGGTGCCGACGCATGGTTCGCCGAAGACGCCAAACAGCGCTTCCTCGGCAATGATGTCGCAGACCCAGAAAACTGGACCAAGGTCACCGATATTCTCGATGTCTGGTTCGACTCTGGTTCGACCCATTCCTTCGTTTTGCGCAACAAGGAAAAATGGCCGGACCTGAAATTCCCGGCTTCGATGTATCTCGAGGGTTCCGACCAGCATCGCGGCTGGTTCCACTCCTCGCTGCTCGAAAGCTGCGCCACCAACGGCTTTGCCCCTTACGAATCCGTCCTTACTCATGGCTTCACCATGGACAAGAACGGCTTCAAGATGTCCAAATCACTGGGCAACACCATTGCGCCCCAGGACATCATCAAGAAGTTCGGCGCCGACATCCTGCGCCTCTGGGCGGCGACCATCGACTATGCCGAAGATCACCGCATCGGCGATGAAATCCTGGCCAACACCGTCGAGATGTACCGCAAGATGCGCAATTCCTTCCGCTGGCTGTTGGGAAATCTCGCCCATTACAAGCCCGAGGAAGCGGTGGCCCACGCCGACATGCCCGAGCTAGAAAAGCTCATCCTGCACCGTCTCGCCGTCCTCGATGGCGAGGTCCGCGCCGGCTACAAGGCGTACGACTACAAGCGTGTGGTCAACACCATCGCAAACTTCATGAATCTCGAACTCTCGGCGTTCTATTTCGACATCCGCAAGGACGCGCTCTATTGCGATCCGATCTCATCAACAAAGCGCAAGGCGGCCCTGACGGTCCTTGACCAGCTCTATTCATGCCTCACCGCATGGCTGGCTCCGGTGCTGGTCTTCACGATGGAAGAAGTCTGGCTTGAGCGAAACCCGGGCGACACGTCTTCCGTCCACACTCGCACCTTCCCGGAGGTCCCCTCAGAGTGGCGCGACGATGGCTTGGCGGCAAAATGGGCAAAGATCCGTGCGGTACGCCGCGTGGTCACCGGCGCGCTCGAAATCGAGCGCAAGAACAAGGTCATCGGCTCATCGCTTGAGGCCGCTCCCATAGTCGCTATCACCGATCCTGAGCTTGCCAAGGCGGTCGAGTCTCATGATCTCGCCGAATTGTGCATTGTCTCGGCTATTTCTACTCAATCCCATGCCTTTTCGAACGAGCAATTTTTCAAGTTGGACGAGGTTCCGGGGGTCCAGGTGGCCTTTGCCAGAGCCGCGGGAACCCGTTGCGCTCGCTCATGGAAAGTCTCGCCCGAGGTCGGTTCTGACCCCGAATATCCCGATCTGACTCCCCGTGACGCTCAGGCTATGCGCGAGCGGGTGGCTGCAGGGCTTAGCGTATGAATTTCCTGATGAAGCCATCGGTGCTGTGGAGTTTTTTCCTCGGGGTGGACGTCCTGATTTTCGACCGCCTGCACAAATATCTGCAGATCGATATGGCCGGCTGGACAGGGGGTGAAGTCATCGACGTTGCTCCGTTTTTCGACTACACTCTCGTCTGGAACACCGGCATCTCCTATGGCCTTATGGGCGGCATGGCGCCGGAAATGCTGTTGGTTGTCATGGGCTTGGCTATGGTCGCGCTGGGCTGGTGGTGGGTCAAGGAAGACTCCCTTCTCACCCGCATCGGCATCGCTCTCGCCATTGGCGGCGCCCTCTCCAACGCCATCGATCGCGTGGTTTATGGTGCCGTCGCCGACTTTTTCTCGCTGAGCTTTTTCCCGTATGTATTCAACATCGCCGACATGGCCATCAGCATAGGCGTCATTGCACTGATAATCGACGTGCTGCGCCCGCGACCGGAGTCGGAAGCGAAATCGTAAATCGGCCAAATTCTGGCCTTACGCCCACCAATGGGCTATAACCCCACGAAAATCGTGGGATCATCAGGGTGGTCGAGACCTCAATGGGTATCGTTGTAACGAGTAATAACAGGATTAAGCGCCTGTTGAGTATGACATTTCTCGCTGCGGCCGCGGCTTCGGCACTTGCGGCCTGCACCACCGTGGAGGGCACCAATGCGCTCACCGACCCGCTGACTTTCGAGCGCGAAGTGATGCGCTCGACCCTGCAGGGCGTGGGCATCGTGCCGCGCGAGGAAAAGGCGATGGTCTCGGGAGAGCGCAGCCCGCTCGTGCTCCCGGCATCAGGAGCAACCCCTCCGCCCCCCAGCCAGTCGACAGCAGTCATTCCCGAGGATTCGGGCGCCGTGACCATCGACACCACCGGCCTGACCACCGCCGATCTTGAAGCGCTGCGGACCGGGCGCGTGCTGTCGTCGGGCGCAACTTCGGGTCGTCCCCTGACCGAAGCCGAGGCCCGTCAGCTTGCAGCGCGTATGGCCGCCTACCGCAATGCGCAGGGCTTGACCGAGCGCAACATCTACCTTCCGCCCGAGCAATATTTCCAGACGGTGGCAGGCCAGCAAACCATATGCGAAGCGGCCAATGGTGACCTTGTCACCCTGTCCGATCCTCGCTGTCCACCTGATGTTCGCGCCGCAGCCTCTCGCTGATTTCGCGCGCAGCACCGAAGAATGTTCAGGGCGGGGCCGTTGGCCTCGCTTTGTTTTGATAGCTCCAGATCGAAAGAAGACGCTCCAATGAGCGATAAAGCCCCACCCCCATCCGGCGAGCGCCTCGCCAAGGTCATCGCCCGCGCAGGAGTCTGTTCGCGCCGCGATGCCGAAGCCTGGATCACCGCCGGCCGCATCGCGGTCAACGGCAGCCCGGTCAAGACCCCCGCATTCAATGTCGTTGAAAGCGATACTATCGCCGTCGATGGCAAGCCCCTGGCCCGCAAGCAGGCCACCCAGCTTTGGCTGTATCACAAGCCCGCGGGCCTCATGGTCACCGAAAAGGACCCCGAGGGGCGCGCAACCGTCTTTTCGGAATTTGAAAAGCTCGGTTTGCCGCGCGTGCTGACTGTGGGACGGCTCGACTACAATACCGAGGGCCTTTTGCTGCTCACCAATGATGGTGGCCTCAAGCGCACCCTCGAGCTGCCTGCAACCGGCTGGGTGCGGCGTTACCGTGTCCGTGCCTTCGGCTCGGTGACCCAGGAACAGCTCGATACGCTTGCCAACGGCACGACCGTTGAAGGGGTTGATTACGGTCCCATCGAAGCGACGCTCGACAGCACCAGTGGTTCCAATGTTTGGATCAGCATGAGCTTGCGCGAGGGCAAGAACCGCGAGGTTCGCAACGTCCTTGGCGCGCTCGGCCTCGAAGTCAACCGGCTGATCCGTCTCTCCTATGGCCCGTTCCAGCTTGGTGATCTGCCGACGGGGTCGGTCGAAAAGGTGAAGACGCGCATTCTCCAGGACCAACTGGGCAAGCGCCTGGCCGAAAGTGCAGGGGCAGATTTCGATTCTCCCATCGCTGAGGAACCTAATCAGCCGCGCCGCCGCTCCCCTCAGCGCGAAAGCCAACCTACTGAGCGCGATCGTTTTGGTGGTCTGCGCAAACGGCCCGATTTCAAGCGTCCCGAGCGGCGCGAAGAAGCCCCTCGCACGGTTCACTTCGACGATGGCCGCCCCTCCCAGAGCTTTGTGCCGTCTGGTGGTGACCGGAAGGGTAAGCGCGATGAAGGTGGCTTCGGTGACCGGCCGCGCCGCGACGCCGCAGGCGGAAAAAGCTTTGACCGGGGAGGTAAGTCGTTCGGCGATCGTCCCCAAAAGCCCGGCGGCAAGCCGTTTGGCAAGGGGCCGCGCGATGCCGGCGGTGGTGATCGCTCGTTTCGCAAGGATGCGGATCGCCCTCCGCGCCGGGAATCTGCCGGAGGAGACCGCCCCTTTAACAAAGGCCCCCGCAGGGACGGTGGAGGAGACCGACCCTTCTCAAGTGGTCCGCGCCGCGAAGGCGCTGGTGCCGATCGTCCATTCTCCAAAGGGCCTCGTAGAGATGGTGCCGGCGGCGATCGTCCCTTCGCAAAAGGGCCGCGTCGGGAGGGCACCGGCGCAGACCGGCCCTATTCCAAAGGACCACGGCGCGAGGGCGCAGGTTCTGATCGCCCGTTCTCGAAAGGCCCTGGCGGCCAGACCCGCCCCGGTGGCAAGCCCTTTGGCAAGGGGCCACGCCGGGAAACCGGGGCTGACAGGCCGACCGGCCAGCGCCCGCCGCGTAGGGATGGAAAGCCATCGACCGGCACTCGGCCCGATCGCCCCCGCCGCCCGCGTCCGGACGAGGATAAATAGCTAGATGCGCATCGTCGCCGGAAAATTCCGCGGCAAACAGCTCGAAGCGCCGAAGTCGGACGATATTCGTCCCACTTCGGACCGGGTGCGCGAGGCCGTGTTCTCGATAATCGGAAGCCGCATCGGTCCCCATCTGGAGGGATTGCATGTACTCGATCTGTTTGCCGGCACGGGCGCGCTGGGTTTTGAAGCGTTATCGCGGGGCGCTGATCACTGTGTCTTCATCGACACCGGCATTGAGGCGCGCGGCCTCATTCGCGGACACATCGAGCATTTCGGCGTCGGCGGCCAGACCAAGCTTCTTAAGCGTGATGCCACAGATCTTGGGCCGGCCGAACGGATCAAGCCTTGTGGGCTTGTCTTTGCCGACCCGCCATACGGCAAAGGTCTGGGTGAAAAGGCCATCGCCAGCGCGCTGTCTGGCGGATGGATTGCACCAGACGCTCTTATCGTCCTTGAAGAACGAAAAGATGTTGCCATCGAGGGTCCAACCGGCACTCAGATTGTCGATCGCCGCGAATATGCTGAGACAGCCATCACCTTCCTCGAGGTCGCGTGACACCAGCAGATGTGGGGAAGTGTGGGGAAAGTAACCTTTGCCACACAGCAGCCACAAATTTGCCGCTCCCAGCCATTTTTTGAGGAACCACTCGTTCGCGACGCGGGTTGGTCCTGCATCGTGCAAGCTGGAGGCAACGCAATGGCACTCGTTATCCTGAGCATCATCGCCGCTTTGGTCACGCTGGCCGCGGCCACAGCCGGGCTGCTCATTTCCGCTCAGGCCGAGGTTGACAGTGCGCCTTCCAACAACGCCGACACTCGCTCGGTCTGAAAGGCGTTAGAATCGGCAACGATTATCGGCGCCCGAACAAGCGCTCCAGATCGCCCTTCTTGAGTTCGATATAGGTCGGGCGTCCATGAATGCATTGACCCGAATGGGGCGTAGCCTCCATTTCGCGCAACAGCGCGTTCATCTCGTCAGCGCGCAAACGTCGCCCTGATCGCACCGATCCATGACACGCCATGCGGGCAATGATAGCATCCATGCGTTCCTCAAGCACCGCCACATTGTCCCATTCCGCCAGCCCGTCCGCGAGATCGCGGATTAAACCTTCAATGTCGGTTTGGCCCAGAAGGGCAGGGGTTTCGTTGACCGCCACTGCCCCAGGGCCAAATCGTTCGAGATAAAGCCCGAGCCTTTCCAGCACCGGAGTGGCCTCCTCGAGCCGTCCGCAGTCTTCTTCTGGAAGATCGATAACCACCGGGATCAATTGTCGCTGACTGGCAACCGGCCCGCTGCGCAACTGCGCGCGAAATCGCTCATAGACTAGCCGTTCATGCGCGGCGTGCTGGTCGATCAGAACCAGCGCGTCGCCATTCTGGGCAACGATGTAATTCTCAAAGACCTGGGCCCGCGCCACACCAAGTGGAAAGTCCTGCTGCTCCGCCGACGGCATTTCCGTCGGCTCGTGCCGGGCGCTGGGCGCATCGAATTTACGGATCTCGGCGGCCAGACCAGGCGAGAAAGTGCTCTGCTGCCCGAGCAAAGGCGATGGCGCTCTATACCCGGTCGACACGCCCCCCGGTTCGGCAAAGCTGCTCGTCGGTTCGCCCGGGACCGGAGATACGGGGGCCCGAAAACTGGCCAGCGCGGATTCCGCCACGCTCGATGATGCCCGAAAACCGGCCGCTGCCAGCGCTTCACCGATGGCCCGGATAACAGCGCCACGCACGGCGCCCTGATCGCGAAATCGCAATTCGGCTTTGGTCGGGTGCACGTTGACATCGACTTCACCCGGGTCGATGGCAACGAATAGTGCGATGACCGGAAACCGGTCGCGGTGCAGAAAATCGGCATAGGCAGCCCGCACCGCCCCGAGCAGTACCTTGTCGCGCACCGAGCGGCCGTTGACGAAGTAGAACTGGTTGAGCGTATTGGCGCGTGAATAGGTCGGCAGTCCTGCCAGCCCGCCAACCACGATCCCGCTCCGCGAAAACCCGATCTGCTGCGCGTTCTCGGGAAAATCCGCTCCGATAATCTGCGCCAGTCTGGCATGGACAGCATTTTCCCCGGTCTGTGCCGGCCAGTTGATCGGCTGCCTGTCAGTGCCCGACAAAACGAAGTGCACACCGCGATGCGCCATCGCGAGCCGCTTGATGACATCGGTTATAGCCCCGGTCTCGGCTCTGTCGGTCTTTAGGAATTTCAGCCGTGCCGGGATGTCGGCAAAGAGGTTCTTGACCTCGACAATCGTACCGCGATTAACCGGATGCGGCACCGGACCGGATTTGACACCGCGCTTGAGCGAGATCTTGAGCCCCGTTTCGGCGTCCTGCGTCCGTGAAGCAATCGAGAGGTCGGACACCGAACCGATCGATGCCAGAGCCTCGCCACGGAACCCCAGGGTCCGAATGTCGTCCAGCCCATCATCCTTGAGCTTTGAAGTCGCGTGCCGTTCGACGGAAAGCACCAGATCGGCCTCGTCCATGCCATGGCCGTCATCCTCGATGCGGATCAGGCTCTTCCCCCCAGCCGCTGTGGTAACTGCTATGCGTTTCGCTCCAGCATCGAGCGCATTTTCGACCAGCTCCTTTACGACGCTGGCCGGACGCTCGACGACTTCGCCGGCGGCAATCTTGTTGACCAGATCGTCTGGAAGCTGGCGAATGGCCATAGATGCTGATTCTCCTTTGTGACCACTCTAGCGGGGCGGACACATCTCGCCAAAGCTGATATGAGCGCCAGACCATGACCACGTCCGACAATCCCATGGAAATTGCGTTTACCCTCGCCGCGGAGGCTGCTGCGGCCGGTGAAGTGCCGGTTGGCGCCGTCATCATGCGCGATGGCGCGGTGCTGGCCACCGGACGCAACACAATGCGCGAGACCGCCGATCCCACGGCCCATGCCGAATTCAACGCCATCCGTGCGGCACTTGCCGCAGATGGCACCGGACGTTTGGCCGATTGCGATCTCTATGTGACGCTCGAACCCTGCACCATGTGCGCCGGTGCCATTGCTCACGTCAAATTGCGGCGGCTTTATTACGCTGCGGAGGATCCCAAGGGCGGGGCGGTCGATAACGGCGTCCGGTTTTTCGACCAGCCCACCTGCCATCATGCGCCCGAAGTGATCGGAGGTGTCTCGGCGAGCAGGGCCGCAGAAATGCTCAGGAAATTTTTCGCTGAGCGGAGATGAATCCTTCGACCTTGGCCGATATTTCCCGCTTGAAGCGATCCTTCTCGGCCTCGCCGGCCTTTATGATTTCCCGTACCCGCCAATATTCATGCGCGCCAATATTGACATGGTGGGGGCGGAAATAGAGGTCGGGCGGATAGGCCGCGATCATATGGGCGATCAACTGGTGCATCATGATCTGGGCGGAGCCAAATCCGATATCGATCATCGTCGGAATATAGCCGTCCGGCCAAGCATGGGGATCGCCATTGACGTCGATACCAACCAGAATGTCGGTGCCTGCCGCCGCGTGGTCAAGCGGCAGGGGATTGACTACGCCGCCATCGACCAGAACCGTCTTGTGGAAATGGACGGGCCTGTAAAGGCTCGGGACGGCTAGCGAGGCGGCCAGCGCCGGCTTGAGCGCGCCTTCATGAAACGCGACCTGATGCCAGGATCTGAAGTCGGTCGCAACGCAGGTGAACGGAATCTTGAGCCCCTGAAATGTCTCGGGCATATCGTCGGGCGTAAATGTGTCGACCACCTGAACAGGATCGAGCTGGATCGAAATGCCCTCGCGGAAGATTTTTGCCATCGACCGGACCTGGGTGGACAGCAGGCGTCCGAACAGCCCGTTCATTGTCCCCAGCATTTCGTAAGATAGCCCGCGGATTTCCCGGCCTGTCAGCCCGGCTGCCCAGCCCGATCCGATCAGCGCGCCGATCGACGTGCCTGCGATCCGGTGCGGGACGAGCCCCAGCTCATCCATCGCTTCGATGAAAGGAATATGCGCCAGTCCGCGGGCGGCTCCGCCCCCTAGCGCGATCCCTATTCTGGGATCACTGATCGTCCCCATGGCCACAAGCCCTCCGGTTCCTCCGTCAGCCTAGTCTAGCCATATACGGTTGAGAAGAGTTTGCTGCTACAGAGCCCGCCAGCCGATGTCGCGCCGACAAAATCCGTCCGGCCAGTTAATGGCGTCGACTGCGGCATAGGCGCGTTCCCGCGCTTCGCTCACATTCTCGCCAATCGCCGTGACGTTTAGCACTCGCCCACCATTGGCAAGCAGGGTGCCGCCGTTCCGCACCGTGCCGGCGTGAAAGACCCGAACGGTATCACTGTCCAGCCCTTCGACGTTCGCTATGACGGTATTTTTCTCGTAAGCGCCCGGATAACCGCTAGCGGCGAGAACCACCGTCAGTGCGACCCCGCGCTTCCAGCGCGGGGAAACATTGGCGAGGGTGCCATGCGCGGTGCCTTCGAGGATATCGAGCAGATCGCTCTCGAGCAGCATCATCAGAACCTGAGTTTCGGGATCCCCGAAACGGGTGTTGAATTCGATGAGCTTGGGGCCGTCCTTGGTCATCATCAGGCCAGTGAACAACACGCCGGAAAAAGGCGTTCCACGCGCCGCCATGCCCTTGATGGCCGGAGCGACAATTTCGCGGTAGGCGCGCTCTATCATTGCATCGGTCATCACAGGAGCGGGGGCATAGGCGCCCATGCCGCCTGTATTGGGTCCCTTATCCTCATCGAAGGCGCGCTTGTGATCCTGCGCGGCGGGCAAAAGGATGGTATATTCGCCATCGCAGATGGCAAAGAGGCTCGCTTCTTCGCCGACCAGACATTCTTCGATCACCACTTCCGCGCCCGCAGCACCAAATGCTCCCGAAAAACAATCGCGCACGGCCTCTCGCGCCTCTTCCAGCGTCTCAGCCACAGTAACACCCTTGCCGGCTGCCAGGCCGTCGGCCTTGATGACGATTGGAGCACCGTGCTGATCGAGATAGGCGAGCGCGGGTTCGAGCGCGTCGAATTTGCCATACGCGGCAGTAGGAATGCCCATCTCGTCGCACAACGCCTTTGTAAAGGCCTTGGACCCTTCGAGCTGCGCAGCGACCTTTGACGGGCCGAAAACGGCAACTCCGGCTGCGCGCAAATCGTCCGAAATGCCCGCCACCAGCGGCACTTCGGGTCCTACCACCACGAGGTCGATCCTCTCGCGTAACGAAAAGTCGACAACAGCCGCGTGATCGGTCACGTCGAGAGCGATATTTTCGGCAATGGTCTGGGTGCCGCCATTGCCGGGCGCGACAAACAGCTTCTCGAGCCGCTCCGATTGCGTCATCTTCCAGGCCAGCGCATGTTCGCGTCCACCCGATCCGATCAGCAACACCCGCATGCCTCACCCTCTTTGCCTTGAGTTTGGCGCCCCTCTATCATGTGCGATGACAACCCGCCACCCTTGACGGCGCCGCAAGGCTCGGTCACCAACGACACCTATGAGCGATAATCAGTCCAACGCCTTCGAATTCACGGTTTCCGAAATCTCCCAAGCGGTCAAACGCACCGTCGAGGACCAGTTCGGGTACGTGCGGGTGCGCGGCGAGATCTCCGGGTTTCGTGGCCAGCACAGTTCGGGCCACTGCTATTTCACACTGAAGGATGACGCCGCCGCCATGGATGCGGTGGTCTGGAAGGGCAACTATTCGCGCCTTGCCTTCAAGCCTCAGGAAGGGCTGGAGATTATCGCCACCGGGCGGCTGACCACCTATCCGCGCTCATCGAAATATCAGATTGTTATTGAAAACATCGAACCCGCTGGTGCCGGCGCCCTTATGGCACTTCTCGAGGAGCGGCGGAAAAAATTCATCGCCGAGGGCCTGTTCGCGCCAGAACGCAAGAAGGAGCTCCCTTACCTGCCGCGGGTGATCGGGGTCGTGACCTCTCCGACCGGCGCGGTGATCCGCGATATTCTCCATCGTCTCGATGATCGGTTTCCCTCTCATGTGATTGTTTGGCCGGTTCGGGTGCAGGGCGATACCTGCGCACCTGAGGTGACCGCCGCCATCGATGGCTTCAACGCCTTTCCGCCCGAGGGCCCCATCCCGCGCCCCGACCTGCTCATCGTCGCACGCGGTGGCGGCTCTATCGAGGATCTGTGGGGCTTTAACGAGGAAAGCGTGGTCCGAGCCGTCGCACGTTCGGCAATACCGGTCATCTCCGCCGTTGGGCACGAAACCGACATCACGCTGGTGGACTACGTTGCTGACAGGCGCGCTCCGACCCCCACGGGCGCCGCCGAAATGGCCGTTCCGGTGCGTGGCGAACTGATCGCCTATGTCGATGATCTCGGTTCACGTCAGCGCATGGCGGCGCGCCGTATCTCCGGCAATCTCAAGGATCGTCTCCGTGCTGCAGCGGCAGGTTTGCCTCGACCCGGTGATCTCGTTTCCACCCAGCGCCAGCGCCTCGATATGGCGACGGCGCGGCTCGGGTCGGGCTTGCGCGCAGCCCAGCACACCAAAGCCATGGATCATCAGCGGATCGCTGGCCGTCTGGCGGTCGGTCTGTTGCGCCAAAGGCTCGATGCCGCCGCCAACAGGCTGCAAACCGCGAGCACAAGAGGTCGCCATGGGTTGCAGACAAGGGCCGGGCGAGCGCGGGTTGCGTTTTCACCGATCGCCAGCCGATTGCGCCCCGGCCTACTCACAACACCAATCGCTCAGGGACACCGCCATCTCGATGCGATTTCCAATCGTATGGACCCCGCGTTCATCCGCATCGTCGAAACCCGTCGGGCGCGGCTCGATGGGCTGTCGAAATTGCTGACATCGGTCAGCTATCATCAGGTTCTGGCCAGAGGATTCGCGTTGGTCACCGATGCCAGCGGCAATCTCGTGCGCGCATCCGATGACGTCAAACCCGGCGACGCGCTGACCATCGACGTGGCTCAGGGCTCGATTGCTGCAACGGTTTCCGGTGCACCTCCGATTCCGCGGAAGAAAACGCGCTCTGAAAGTGGCGGCGGCGAACAGGAAAGTCTATTTTGACCGCCATCCCAAAGCCCGCTAAACAGAGGGTAGAGGAAGGTCGCACATGAACATTCTCGATTCCGGCTTTGCGCCGTCCGAAGCCAAAATTCGTTATCTTGATGCCGACTACGTTGTCGTCAAGCCGGGCACCTTTGTGCGCTGCGCAATCACCAATGCGCCCATCCCTATTGAGGATCTGACCTATTGGAGCGTGGACAAGCAGGAGGCATACGCCGATGCCAAAGCCGCATTCACGGCCTATCAGCGATCCATCGGCGAAAAATAACCCCGTAGGAACTAGTGCGCTTCGGCGGGGTCCAGCAGCTTGTGCATATGCACGATGAAGTACCGCATCTCCGCATTGTCCACGGTCATCTGCGCCTTCTGCTTCCAGACCGCATAGGCTGAGGCATAGTTGGGGTAGACGCCAACGATATCGACCTCATCGAGATTTTTGAACTCGACGCCTTCGAGATCGGACATCTCCCCGCCGATGACGAGGTGGAGCAATTGTTTGGCCGGTGCTTCGCTCATGCCTTAAGCCTGTGGTTCTGGATTGTCGGAATCGGGTTGCGGGCAGCCATAGACGACGCGCAAGGCATCGCACAAGGGCGTTAATAGTGAAATGTCGGCGGTGGCGGCAAGCGCCGCGTGGCGCGTATCGGTGCCGTTGTAGCGCGGCGCCCCCAGACAGACATCCTCAAAGCGAGCGCCCGCTTCCGAAAGGATGATATCAGCGCCCGCAATGTCCCAATCCTGCGCGCCGCGCCGTGCAACCGCCGCATCGAGCTTGCCGGATGCCACCTGCACCAGCCGATAGGCGAGCGAGGGATAGGCAGGTCCCTTGCTATAGCTCAGCCCGCTTGCGGCAAGCTCGTTATGAACAGCGGCGGGAGCGGGTATCAGTGGTGCTTCCGAGCCAGTCCGGTGGGCACGCAGGGTTACGCCGTTGCAAGTGGCCCCAAGCCCAAGTCCACCCACATACATCTCGTCGCGCGCCGGAGCATACACAACGCCTGCAATAGCAACTCCGTTCTCGACCACCGCAAGCGAAATCGTCCAACTGTCCTCACCACGTATATATCCACGCGTCCCATCGATGGGGTCGACGATGAAAATACGCTGGTGGTCCAGCCGGGCTGGGGAGTCTGCAGTTTCCTCGCTAAGCCAACCATAATCGGGCCGCGCCGCCCGTAATGCGCCGGACAGGAAATTGTCGACCGCAATATCGGCTTCGGAGACCGGAGACGTTATGTTTTTGGTCCAGGTCCGCATATCGGTTCTGAAAAAACCGAGCGCGATGATCCCCGCATGAACTGCCGCCGATTTGAGCAGCTTGATGTCGTCTTCAATGCCCTTGGGCACAGTGGTGGGCATGCCCACTCCCAAACCGATCGGTGTCACGCGCGCCTTCCGCTGGAGCGGGCGGCACTTCGGGCCCTTGTTAGGCTGATAATCGGGCGTGCGCAAGCGGTGCGGTTAATCGCTTCTTACACAGGGTGAGATTCCGCTAACCCATTTTGACACAAGAGAAACTTAACCCCGTTTTTTAAGCCGATGATGAGAGCGCCGCGCTAGATTGGCCCCAACGAAAAGAGAGCACCAAAACAAAAAGCTCTCGGAAGTTGACAGGAAGGCTAACAATGGTTTTCGGCATGATCGTCGATGGGTTTCCATCGACTCTTTTGCAAGGCGCGGTCTATCCGCGGCACCGGGTTCATAACGCAGCCAATGATAACGGTCGGCGTGATGACTTGATGACCGTAACCGTGCGGCGCAAACTCGACAAGAGCGGTGTCACGGTCAAGATCAAGGTGCCGGTCGCCGAATATGTCGGCGTTGCCGTTTCAACCCGCATTACCGACGAAGGCAATCTCTCCAGCGCCATCGAACTCATCCATTCCAACGAAGATCTCCACTACCGGGTCTTTGAGGAGGAGGGTAATTCCAACGTCGTAGCCGAATGGCAGAACTGGGGTCGCAAGCTGCGCTTGCCGCTCTATATTCGCTCGGGGGACGGTGCGCTTGTCGCATATTCCCAGCAGATCGACGGCGTCATGGTCGGCAATTCGAACGGCCGCCGGATGCTCTCGGCCGAAGCCGAACGCCGCACCCGCTTTGCCCGCCGCCGCAAGCCGGGCGAAAAGCAGGCGTAATTCTAATCGAGTGACTTCCGAAAGCAGGCACGGCCCCGCCCCTGGCGGGGTCTTTGCATATCGGCCTAGAAAAACCCCTCGATGACAAACGCTGCGGTCAGCGCGACCCCCAGCCAATGGTTGGATTTGAACAGCATCAGGCTGCGCCCGCCATTGGTGCGCTCGATGGTCAGAACCTGCCAGGACAGCATCGCCACCGTTGCGAGGAAAAGAGCAAAAAATACAAGACTCGCTCCCGCCATGAGGGCTGCGATGCCCCACAGGATCGCGGCCAGGCCGTAAAATATTGCGACGAAGGGGACAACGTTTTCCCCCGCCAGCCGGGCGGTGGATTTAACGCCGATCAACGCATCGTCCTCGACATCCTGCAGGGCATAGATCGTGTCGTACCCGATGGTCCACGCGATACATCCCAGATAGAGAACCAACGCGGGCCACGCCAGGACGCCGGTTTCCGTAGCCCAGCTCAGCAGGGCACCCCAGGAAAAGGCCAGGCCCAGGAAAAGCTGTGGCCAATAAGTGACCCGCTTCATGAATGGGTATATCGCCACCAGAGCCAGCGAGGCGATGCCGAGAATAATCGCAAACCCGTTGAACTGGACCAGCACCGCAAGCCCGACCAGCGATTGCGCGACGAGCCAGACGGCGGCTTGCCTGACGCTGACCTGCCCCGACGGAATGGGCCGCGACCGCGTACGGGCCACCTTGTCGTCGATGTCGCGGTCGACAATATCGTTGAACGTGCAACCAGCGCCGCGCATCGCGATGGCGCCGACGAAAAACAGGATGAAGTGCCACCAGTTGAATGCACCGCCTGTGGCGACGCTGACCAGTCCCAGCCCATAGGCACAGGGCCAGAACAGGAGTTGGTAGCCTATGGGGCGGTCGAGCCGCGACATACGAAGGTAGGGCTTTGCATAGGCTGGCGCATAGCGATCGACCCAATTGCCTTTCGGGGCATCGGCGACCGAACCGGGAATATTGTCCTGCATGGATTGCCTTTTGTGCCGGAACATTGTCTGGCAAAAAGGCTCTAACCACTCACAAGCCCAAGTCAACCGCCCATGCCGCGTACCCATAAGACCCTGCCGCGCCTTTTTGTCGAAACGTCGCTTTCGGACGGGGTCGAGATTGCTTTGGACAAGGATCAGACGAACCATCTGGTCAACGTGCTGCGTCGAGCCCCGGGTGACAATTGCGTTGTCTTCAATGGCAGCGATGGCGCGTTTCTCGCTGAAATCGTGCAAGTTGCCAAAAAACGGGTTTCGCTGCGCCTGATCGAGCGGACTGCCGAGCAGACCCAGGCCAACGACCTTTGGTTTGGGTTCGCGCCGATCAAGCGGCTCGATTACGAGATCCAGAAGGCGACCGAAATGGGTGCTGGCCTCATCCAGCCTGTGATTACCCGCCATGTCCAGAATGCCCGCCTTAATCCCGACAAGCTCAAAGCCCACGCCATCGAGGCCGCACAGCAATGCGAAGTGCTGAGCGTGCCAGATGTTTTGCCCGAGATCGGCTTCGACAAACTTGTGACCGGTTGGCGCGATAATCATGGAGACCGTATTCTGGTCTTTTGCGATGAAGCCGCCGCATCGGCCTCGCCGGTGGAAACGCTGACCCGACTCAAAGGCAGGCGACTGGGCCTGTTGATCGGTCCCGAGGGCGGATTTTCTGAGGAGGAGCGCGAAAGATTGTTGGGGCTCGATTTCGTCTTCCCGATCAGTCTGGGGCCGCGAATATTGCGCGCTGACACCGCTGCGGTGGCCGCGCTGGCCCTTATTCAGGCAGTCGCTGGCGATTGGTAGATTTATCGTAAGATGACGATAAAGGGTATTGATCTGAAATCAACGCCCGCTATTGTCGCCGCTCTGGCATGGAACCATGCCCCTGTTCTTCGAGGTACCCTATGGCCGATAAGCCGTCGCCCACGATCGAATCCAAAAGCCAGTTGATCGAGGCGATCGCGCGCGGCTGCAAGCCAAAATCGGATTGGCGGATAGGGACGGAGCACGAAAAGTTCACCTTCTATCGCGACGACCATCGGCCCGTGCCTTACGAGGGCGAAAATGGAATCGGCGCGCTGCTCGACAAGGTGCAGGCCGAAACCGCCTGGCTTCCCTACTATGATCGCGACAAGGTGATCGGGCTCAACAACCCCTTGGGCGGCGGCGCGATTTCGCTCGAACCTGGCGGGCAATTCGAGCTTTCAGGCGCGCCTTTGGAGACCATTCACCAGACCTGTACCGAGGCCAACGAGCATCTAAAGCTGTTGCGCAAATTCACCGATCCGATGGGCATCGACTTCCTGGGCCTTGGTGTGACGCCCACGTGGACACTCGGTGACATACCCCTCATGCCCAAAAGTCGTTACGGCATCATGAAGCCATATATGGAGAAGGTCGGCACGCTCGGAACCTCCATGATGTTCCGTTCGGCCACCGTGCAGGTCAACCTCGATTTCGCGTCCGAAGCCGACATGGTCAAGAAGATGCGGGTCAGTCTTGCGCTGCAGCCGGTGGCGACGGCGTTGTTTGCCAATTCGCCCTTCCTCGACGGCAAACCCAACGGCCTGCTCTCATTCCGCTCTCACATCTGGCTCAACACCGACAAGGACCGCACCGGCATGCTGCCCTTTGTGTTCGAGGATGGGATGAGCTTTGAGCGCTATGTCGATTATGCGCTCGATGTGCCGATGTATTTCGTCATCCGCAACGACGAATATATCAACTGTGCAGGCGAAAGTTTTCGCGACTTTCTCGATGGCAAGCTGCCGCAACTGCCGGGTGAACTGCCGACGGTCAAGGATTGGGAAGATCATCTGTCCACGCTTTTCCCCGAAGTGCGCATGAAGCAGTTTCTCGAGATGCGTGGCGCCGATGGGGCGCCATGGCAGGGTATCTGCGCACTGCCCGCCTTCTGGGTCGGGTTGCTCTACGATCAGAGCGCGCTCGACGCGGCCTGGGATCTGGTCAAGGACTGGACGCAGGAGGAGCGCCAATCGCTCCGCAACGAGGTTCCGCGTCTGGCACTCAAGACCCCGTTCCGCAACGGTACCCTGTTCGACGTCGCCAAACAGGCGCTGGCTATTGCGCGGTCCGGGCTCGAGGCCCGGAACAGGCTCAACTGGGAAGGGGCCGACGAAACGGTGTTCCTCAAGCCCCTCGATTACACGATCGAGACCGGCAAGACACCCGCCGAGCGCCTGCTGGACCTCTATCACGGCGAGTGGAACGGCGATATCAGCCGGGTATTTTCCGACTACGGCATGGCGCGCCACGCAGCCTGAACTATTTCGTCTGCGCCTTGAACACCCGAGCCCCGAACCACGCGCCGACCAGGACGAAAATCAGCGCAATCACAAAGCCGATCAGAGATTCCGTAGCGAGGATTTCGCCGCGATAGACAGCGCGCAGTCCTTCAACGACGTGCTTGATCGGATTGAAATCGGACGCGACCTGCAGCCAGCCCGGCGCGAGTGTCATGGGCAGGAGAATGCCCGAAAGCAGCAGGATGGGCAGCGCGAACATGTTGACGAGGGGCGCAAAGGCGTTTTCGCTTTTGAGCGACAGCGCCGTTCCATAGGAAATGGCCGAAAACGCCGCGCCCAGAAGGCCCACCAGAACCAGCCCGAGGATAATGACGTCGAGAGGTGCGCGCAGACCCATCAGCGTTGCCGCAGCCACCAGGATGGCGCCTTGCACCATGACCATGAGCGTATCATGCAGGACGCGCCCGCCGATCAGCGACCATCGGCTGGCCGGAGTGACGAGCATGCGATCGATGACCCCCGAGCGCCACTCGGCGATAATTCCGAAGCCCACGAACGAGGCCCCGAAAATGCCGAGTTGAACCAGCAGTCCCGGCACGAAAACCGTCCAGGCGTCGCCCGCCGGAAATCCGGGTGTCTGGGCAACTTGCTGGAGCAGAGGCCCGAACAGCGTGAGATAAAGTATGGGCTGGAGGATCGAAATGGCCATCCAGGTGGGGTTGGCGAGCGACAGGCGAAGCTGGCGCTGGAAAACGACAAAGGTTTCGTTGAAAAAGCGCATGGGTTTGTTCTCCGTTACGCCGCTTCGCGCAGAGAGCGCCCGGTCAGGGTCAGAAAGACGTCGTCGAGTGTGGGGCGTTTGAGCTCCACGCCGATGATTTCAACGCCCTTGCGGTCGAGATCACGCAAGAGGCGCGGCAGCACCGAGCCTCCCTCTGGCACGTGCAGGCTTATGGTGCATCCATCGACAAGGGGAGTATCGGCCCCTTCAAGTTGGGTGGCCAATTCGAGTGCAACCGATACGCTTGCCTCTTCAGCCACGGTGATGCTTACCATGTCGCCGGAAATCTTCTTCTTGAGCTCGGCCTGCGTGCCCTCGGCGACGATCTCGCCATGGTCCATCACCAGAATGCGGTCACAAAGCTGGTCGGCCTCGTCCATGTAGTGCGTGGTTATGAATACGGTGGTGCCCATCTCATCGCGCAATTTGCTGATATGCCCCCACAGGTTCGCCCGGCTCTGCGGGTCCAGCCCGGTCGAGGGTTCATCGAGAAACACCAGCATCGGCTCGTTGATCAGGCCCATGACGATATCGAGTCGGCGCCGCTGCCCGCCCGAAAGCGCGTTACACTTGCGGTCCCATATGCCTTCGAGATCAAGGGCCTTGAGCAGCGCCTTGCCGCGTTCGACCGCCGTTTTCTTGTCGATGCCGTAAAGCCGGGCATGGTCGACGATCTCGTTGCCGGCCAAGGCATCGCCCAACGTGCTGCCTGACTGAGAAACATAACCGATGCGCCGCCGAACGCCCTCAGGGTCGGCGCGCAAATCGCAGCCAGCCACGGTGCCTGTGCCGTCTGTGGGTTCGAGCAGCGTGCACAGCATTTTAAGCGTCGTGGTTTTTCCCGCCCCGTTCGGGCCCAGGAAACCGACGATTTCACTACGCTTGACCGTCAAGTCGACGCCACGGACCGCGTTGATTTCCGATTTCCCTGTCTTGTAAACCCGCTTCAGCCCGTACGCTGAAATCATGGTCTCCGGAAACTCTGTCGTCATTTTAAGCTGGTCCGTCCCGATAACTTGATATATAATTATCTTAATTTCCAAGATAATGGAGTGTCAAGTTAGATGTCGATTGGCGGGCGTCTCTCTCAGGCCGTGCGATTGGACCAGGTAGCCAATGCGCGGTTCGACGAAGTCATGAACCGGTTTCTCGGTATCAACCGAACTGACGGACGGTGTCTGGATCTGATCGATCAGAACCAGCGCATGACGGCGGGCCAGTTGGCCGAGCAGGCGGGGCTGACGACCGGCGCGGTGACGGCGCTGATCGACCGCCTGGAGGCTGCCGGTTATATCGAACGCAAACGCGACGAAACTGACCGGCGCAAAATCTGGGTCGAGCTGACTCCACTTATGAGGACGATCGGCGCGAGAATTTTTGGACAGTTCGAGGAGATCGGCGCCTTGATCACTTCGGGCTTTTCCGAAGCCGAGCTGGAGGCGGTTCATCGCTATCTGACCATCAGCGCTGCTCTGAACAATGAGCGCGCGCGCCTGCTCGAGCAACACCTCCCCGATGCCGGCGCCGGCCCTGAGGATCGGCTTGTGGAGGCCCGCGCGTTCGAGCGCGAGTCCCGGGCAATGACGGCCACCATTCGCGCGGCGGGCCGCAAGGGGCTCGATGTGACCACGGACCTGTTCGAGGATTGACCGCTATTCGGCCGCCGAGGGGTTGGCGGCTGCTTCGTCCCGCGCGTAATATAAACCCGGCAGATTGCCCATACTTTCCACGATATGGGTGGCCAGCGCATCGTAAATCCCGCCATAGGCGTGTGATGCCCGCAGCAGCGCGATCTGCGCATCGTTGAGGCGGGGCAGCCCCTGGTCCTGCGAAATGACCCGCATTCCCGGCTGCAGGGCACTTTCGGGCAGAAAGCCGACGGCAAGATCCGAGAGCACCGCCGACGAAATCGCCGTGGCGTTCGACGAGGTATAGGCCACCCGGAAATCGCGGTTGATCCGGTTGAGCGCTTCGACCGCGTCAGCCCGCCACGTGCAATAGGACGGCCCGCACGCCATCGGCAGGGGGTCGGATGCCAGCGCGCGACCGCCATGGCTCGCCACCCAATACATCTTTTCGGTCCGGAACAGCTCGCCGAATTCGTGCATGGTGCCTTGCGTGAAGACAATGATGTCGTAGCGCCCCGAGCGCATGCCGGCCAGAAGTTCCTCGGATGGCTGGCAGCGCACGTCGACAGTAATGCGCGGATGGGTGCGCTGAAAACTCGACAGGATTACGGGCAGGAGCTTGACCGCATAATCATCGGGCACGCCAAATCGGATGTTTCCCACCAGATCGTCCTTGGAAAACATGTCGACGATCTCTGCATTGATTTTCAGCATGCGCCGGGCGCGGGTGTAAAGCGCCTCGCCCTCGGTGGTCAGCGAAACCTTGCGCCCATCGCGCAGAAACAACGCCTGTCCCAGTCGCTCCTCAAGCCGCTTGATCTGCATGGAGACCGCCGATTGGGTCTTGTAAACCCGTCGCGCAGCCTCGGTGAAGCTGCCGCAATCGGCAATGGCGCAAAAGGTTTGCAATTGGTCCAGGTCGAGGGGGCTGGCCATCGCCAAATCCATCACAAAAATTGATCGTGAGAATGAAATCTATTTGTTTGAATAATGGAGAGCAAGCCCCTATCTACCGGGTGCAGACACAAGCCGCCCATTAAACTCTATCAAAACGATAGGGAATGGGGTGATGGAGTAAAGATCATGGCCCTGTTCAATTTCAAATCCCGTTTCGGTGCCGGTATGCGCCGCTCGACCCTGCGCTCGATGATGCAGATGGATGCATCGCTGCTGAGCGACATGGGTCTGACCCGTTACGATATCGCAGAAGCGATGCGCCAGGGCGGTGCCGCCGCCGGCCAGCTTCTCGACGCGCGCCGCAATGCGCGTGCAGCAGAATGGCTTCGGTGACCCCTTGCTGAAGCCCTGATCGGGTTCCTGGTCCTTGCGCATTTTGCCGGTGCGACTGACCGTCAAGGGAGCCTGACCGAAACAAGGTCGATTTTGCCTTTGGCCTTGTTTCCTAGCCCCAGCCGGACCGCTTGCGGTCCGGCTTTTTTGCATCTGGGGTCAGGGCAGGGCGGCAAAGCCCTCGTCGAACCCGTTGAGGGAAACGGGGATGCCGATGCCTTCCTCGGGGGTGCGGAACACGATGAAGATCGCGTTCTCGCCTTCAGAGAGCTGCGCCATCAACTCGTCGTCCATGACCACTTCGGCAACGCAGCCATTGGGCAGGCAGCGGACGAACGCCACGCGGCCAAGATCCTCGCCGTCGATGTTAAGGCCGAGCCCGTTGGGCAAGAGCACCCCGAGCGGGGCAAGGACGCGCAGCAGCCGCGCCTCCTGGTCGGCTGTCTTGAGCACGATCACCGAAAGCGCGACATTGGGCTGATCCTCGGCGGTGACATTCTGAATCAGCGCACATTGTTCGTCGGTCGCCCCGGGCACCAGATCGCAGGTCATCTGCCAGTCCCCGTGCTGGGAACGGACAGCGCCCTGTGCGAATGCCGGGCCGGCGAGGCAAAGAGAGGCCACAAGGGCGGCAAGGGGTGCAAGATGGCGCATGAAAGCTATTGTCTCCTGGCAGTTCCCGGCAAGCGGGTGGTTAGCGATGTGTCGGGCAGGGGGGCGGTCCTTGTCAACATGACCGGGCTAAACCGGGCACAAATCCCACAACTGGGGCGCCCATAAGGCGCGATTGGCGCAATTTGACGCACGAAATGTGACCTCCAGTCCAATTGCCTTGGTCAAAAACATGTGGTTTAGCTGCACCGAGAAAAATCGGGCACCCAGCATGAGTCGGGAGCGTGCGGCATTTGCCGCGCGGAGCGGACGTGCTAGGGAGCGCAATAACAAATTATGTTCAGGAGAAGTCCAGGTGACAGGATTTTCTTTCCGTCTGGTCAGAGCCTCACTCGCCGCGCTGTTTTTTGCGCTGATCCCGGCAATTGCCTCGGCTCAGGAAGCTGGCCACGCCGCTCCCGGTCAGATCGGTTTCCAACCCTCGGTTACCCCCATCATGGACTCGATAGTCGCGTTCCATGACAACCTCTTGATGTGGATCATCACGGCGATCGTCCTTCTGGTTCTGGTGCTGCTGATCGTGGTGATCGTGCGCTTCAACCAGCGCACCAACCCCACGCCATCGAAGGTGACGCACAACACGCTCATCGAGATCGTCTGGACCGTGGTTCCGGTGTTGGTCCTCTTTGTGATCGCCATTCCCTCCTTTGGCGTTCTGGCCGATCAGCAGACCATTCCCGATGGCGAGCGCACCTATCTCGGATCTCAGATCTTTGGTGGCGACGTCGAAGTCCCCGAGCCGTCCCTGACCATCAAGGCGACCGGCTACCAGTGGTACTGGGGCTATGAGTATATGGACGAGGGCGTCGACTTCGTCTCGATCATGCTCAATGAAGAGCAGCGTGAAGCCAACAAGCCCGACCAGCCGCGCCTTCTGGCCGTCGACAATGAACTCGTGGTTCCGGTCAACACGACCGTCCGTGTTCTGGTCACCGCCGCCGACGTTCTGCACGCCTTTGCCGTGCCCTCGTTCGGCATCAAGGTCGATGCGGTCACCAGCCGCAATAATGAAACCTGGTTCTATGCGCGCGAAACCGGCATATACTATGGTCAGTGCTCCGAACTCTGCGGCAAGGACCATGCGTTCATGCCCATCGCCGTGCGCGTCGTCGAGCAGGACCAGTTCGATGCATGGCTGGCAGCAGCCGAAGAAGGCAGCCTGGCAGATGCCAACACTGCGCTGATGGCGTCGATCCAGTAAGCGGCAAGAGAATTAGAAGGTAAGAACATGGCACACGCTGAAGCAGCTCATTCCGATGCCGCACACGGAGCTCCCGCCGGTTGGAAGCGGTGGGTCTATTCCACCAACCATAAAGATATCGGCATCCTGTACCTGATCTTCGCGATCGTTGCAGGGATCGTCGGCGGCGCGCTTTCGGGCTTCATGCGCTGGGAGCTGGCCGAGCCGGGTATCCAGATTTTCCCCGGCCTTGCCCAGATGGTTTATGGCGTCGGTGGCGATGCCTCGATCGATGCCGGCAAGCATATGTTCAACGTGTTCACGACCGCGCACGGTCTGATCATGGTGTTCTTCATGGTCATGCCGGCGGTTATCGGCGGCTTTGCGAACTATTTCGTGCCGCTCATGATCGGTGCGCCTGACATGGCGTTCCCGCGCATGAACAACATCTCGTTCTGGCTCCTGCCGCCCGCCTTCCTGCTGCTTTTGATGAGCCTGTTCATGGAAGGCCCTCCGGGCGCCATGGGTGTCGGCGGCGGCTGGACGATCTATCCGCCTTTCTCGACCTCGGGTCAGCCGGGCCCGGCCATGGATTACGCGATCCTCTCGCTCCACCTGGCCGGTGCCTCCTCGATCCTTGGTGCCATCAACTTCATCACCACGATCCTGAACATGCGTGCCCCCGGCATGACCATGTTCAAGATGCCGCTCTTTGCCTGGTCGGTGCTGGTCACCGCGTTCCTGCTGCTGCTGGCTCTGCCGGTCCTCGCCGGTGCCATCACCATGCTGTTGACCGACCGCAATTTCGGCACGGCGTTCTTCGATCCGGCCGGCGGTGGTGATCCGATCCTTTTCCAGCACCTTTTCTGGTTCTTCGGTCATCCTGAAGTCTACATCATGATCCTGCCGGGCTTCGGCATTATCAGCCACATCATCTCGACCTTCTCGCGCAAGCCCATCTTCGGATATCTGGGGATGGTAATGGCCATGGTCGCGATCGGTGCGGTCGGCTTCATCGTGTGGGCGCACCACATGTACACGACCGGCATATCGCTCAACACGCAGCGCTATTTCGTTGCCGCGACGATGATCATCGCGGTTCCGACCGGCGTTAAGATCTTCTCGTGGATTGCCACGATGTGGGGCGGCTCGATGCGGTTCACCACGCCCATGCTCTGGGCCGTGGGCTTCATCTTCCTGTTCACCGTAGGTGGTGTAACCGGCGTCGTGCTGGCCAACGCCGGTGCCGACCGCGCCCTGCACGACACCTATTACGTGGTTGCCCACTTCCACTACGTGCTCTCGCTGGGCGCCGTCTTCACCATCTTTGCGGGCTGGTACTATTGGTTCCCCAAGATGTTCGGCGTGATGTACAGCGAGTTCCTGGGCAAACTGCACTTCTGGATCATGTTCGTCGGTGTGAACCTGATCTTCTTCCCGCAGCACTTCCTGGGTCTGGCGGGCATGCCCCGCCGCTATATCGATTATCCCGACAGCTATGCGCTGTGGAACAGCGTGTCGTCCTGGGGGTACCTTGTGACCCTGGTTGCCATGGGCGTGTTCTTTTTCTCGGTGTTCGAAGCCTTCGCCAAAAAGCGCAAGGCAGCGGACAATCCCTGGGGAGAGGGTGCGACCACGCTGGAATGGACATTGAGCTCGCCTCCGCCATTCCACCAGTTCGAGACCCTGCCGCGCTTCAAGTAAGCACGACGGTCAGTCTGAACCGCAACTTCTTTGCAACCCGGGCGACCGGGTTGCGCTTTGATGTAGAACCCGAGCCGGAACCTCACATTGGCTTACGCAGACGACAGCGACTCGACCACATCCGTCCATCTGGGCGGGCAGGTGGAAGACTATCTGGAGCTTTTAAAGCCCCGGGTGATGCAGCTTGTCGTCTTTACGGGCGTTGTTGGCATGCTGGTGGCGCCCGGTGGCATCAATCCGGTCATCGGCTTTATCGCTATACTGTGCATTGCCGTGGGAGCAGGGGCCTCGGGCGCGCTTAACATGTGGTACGATGCCGACATCGACGCCATCATGAGCCGCACGCTGAACCGCCCCATTCCCTCGGGGCGTGTGACGCGCGAGAACGCGCTGGTCTTCGGCATCACCCTTTCCGGATTTTCCGTCGCGACGCTGGGCCTCGCCACCAATTGGCTGGCCGCCGGACTTCTGGCCTTCACGATCTTTTTCTATGCCGTCATTTATACGATGTGGCTCAAGCGCTCGACGCCGCAGAATATCGTGATCGGCGGCGCGGCGGGTGCGTTCCCGCCGATGATCGGCTGGGCGGCCGTGACCGGGACGGTCTCCTGGGACGCGCTGATCCTGTTTATGATCATCTTTTTGTGGACGCCGCCCCATTTCTGGGCGCTGGCGCTCTACAAGAAGGGCGACTACGAGGCCGCGGGCATCCCCATGCTGCCCAATGTTGCCGGCGAGCGAGCCACCCAGAACCAGATTGTCGTCTATACGGTCCTGCTGACCGCCATCGGGTTCGGCCCGGTGCTGACCGGTCTGGTGGGCTGGTTCTATGCCGTCCCGGCAACCATTCTCGGTGTCGTGTTCTCGGTCCTCGCCGTTCGTCTTCGCTTTTCGGAAGGCGTTGAAATGAAACGGCGGGCCCGCGTCCTTTTCACCTATTCCCTGCTGTACCTGTTTGTGTTGTTCGTAGCGCTCCTGGCCGATGTGGGCCTGATCAGATGGTTCGGAGTACTTTAATGACCGTCGAGCAGAACCTTACCGAACAGCAGAGGGAAGCCTTCCTCAAGCGCCGCCGCAAGCGTTCGATCGCCATCGGTGTCGCGCTGGTTATCCTTGTTGCTATCTTCTACGCGATTACAATCATCAATCTCGGCCCCGAAGTCATGGTGCGGGAGCTCTAGGCGATGGCGGCGATCGATCACACTCCGGCCCCCGGCGGCAACAAAAAGACGCTCCTCTGGCTGGTCGGCATTCCGACCGTAATGCTGGGACTGTCGTTCGCCTCCGTGCCGCTTTACGACATTTTCTGCCGGGTCACAGGCTATGGCGGAACAACCCAGGTGGCCGAACAGAATGCCAAGGGCGTTATCGCCCGCGAAATGGCCGTCCGGTTTGACGCGACCGTCGATGGCGGCATGCCGCTGCGTGTAGAGCCGGCCAGCGTCGAGACCAATGCTATCGGCACCATATCGACAATTACCTATCGCGCCACCAACCTGTCCGACGAACCGCTGCGCACTACGGCGAGCTTCAACGTGACGCCGGAAAGCACCGGCATCTATTTCAACAAGATCGAGTGTTTCTGCTTTACAGAACAGGTGCTCGCGCCCAATGAAACCGTCGAAATGCCGGTGACCTATTTTGTCGACCCGGACCTCGACGAAAATTCCGAATTGCGTACAATCCGCCAGATTACGCTGTCTTACACATTTCACGATTCCTAACGGGGGATAGACCCAACATGGCAGCCCATGCAAAGAACCATGACTACCACCTGGTAGATTTGAGCCCGTGGCCCTTCGTGGGCTCGGTCTCGGCCTTCATTATGGCCGTCGGCGGCATCATGTGGATGCACGGTGGCGTGCCCTGGCTGTTCGCTGCCGGCCTGGTCGGCGTGCTCTACACCATGTTCGCCTGGTGGGCTGATGTGATCAAGGAAGCCAATTCCGGCTATCATACCCCGGTTGTCCAGCTTCACCACCGCTATGGGATGATCCTGTTCATCGCTTCGGAAATTATGTTTTTTGTGGCCTGGTTCTGGGCCTATTTTGAAGCGGCATTCTACCCTGATGAAATCGCCCAGGTCGGTCGCGTTGCCTTCACCGGCGGCGTCTGGCCGCCGCAGGGCGTCGAAGTGTTCGACCCCTGGCATCTGCCGCTGTTCAACACGCTGGTTCTCCTGCTTTCCGGTACCACCGTCACCTGGGCGCACCACGCGCTTTTGGAAGACGACCGCGAGGGCCTGAAATGGGGGTTGATCCTCACCGTGCTGCTCGGTGCATTGTTCTCCACCGTCCAGGTGCTTGAATATACGCAGGCCCATTTCTCGTTCTCGGGAAATATTTATGGCGCCACGTTCTTTATGGCCACCGGGTTCCACGGCTTCCATGTGTTCATCGGCACCATTTTCCTTCTGGTCTGCCTGATCCGCGCCTATGCCGGCCAGTTTACGCCCAAGCAGCATCTGGGCTTCGAGTTTGCTGCCTGGTACTGGCATTTCGTTGACGTGGTCTGGTTGTTTCTTTTTGCCTCGATCTATGTCTGGGGCTCCTGGGGCGCAACGATCGGCGGCCACTAATAATCGAGGAAGGGCCGGGGCGGCTTTAAGCGGTCCCGGCACATGACATGGCTGAACATTCTGAGGGGCTTTCCCCACTCGCGACCGGACTCAAGGGCCGCTGTCCGCGCTGTGGCGAAGGCCATCTTTTTACCGGCTTCCTCACGGTCGCCGAAAGCTGCGATGCCTGCGGGCTCGATTTTTCCTTCGCCGATAGCGGCGATGGTCCCGCGGTGCTGATCATGTTTCCGGTCGGAACGATAGTGGTGGCCGGCTGGCTCATTACCGACGCGCTGTTCGGTTGGCCCGCTGTCGCGCAACTGGCCATCTGGCTGCCCATGACCTTGATCCTGTCGCTGCTGATGCTGCGACCCTTCAAGGGCGCTATGATAAACCTGCAGTACAAGACCGGCGCGCGGCCCGGCGGCGAATTGGGCGAACGGGACGACACCTAGAGTGCGGTCAGAAAAAGTTGAAGACTTTTTCGGTTCGACCACACGACCCGGCGGGAACGTCGAGTGCGGTCAGAAAAGGTTGCAGACTTTTTCGATGCGCCCGCACGACCAGTAAGGACAAAGAGCAGTTTGAGCGATTCACGGAGAAGCGAAAATGCTCTGACGGCGGATGCCCGTCAGCCCCGAAGCTATTGGGGCTTCAGGCAGATCAGCTTCGTGGTGCTCATGGCAGGGCTGACCGCTCTGTTCATCGCGCTGGGCACCTGGCAGGTCGAACGCCTCGCCGAAAAGGAGGCGTTGATCGCGGCGGTCGAAGCTCGCTTCGACCTTGAGCCCCAGCCATTTCCCGCCCCTGGAGACTGGGACGCGCTCGATCCGGAAGCATTGGATTATGCGCGGTTTGAACTGACCGGCACGTTCGACAACACTGAAACAGTTCTGGTTTTCACCAACCTGCCCGATCCGGCCGGCCCCTATGGCGGGGTCGGATATTGGGTCATGGCCCCATTCTCGCTCGAGCAGGGCGGCATCGTCTGGGTCAATCGTGGCTTCATCCCCGATGCCGCTGCCGCCGATTTTGCCGATGGCGGCGATGCGCCAGAGGGCCAGGTGACCCTCGAGGCGATCGCGCGCCGCCCTGAACAGGCCAACAGTTTTACCCCTGACCCCGATTTCGGGGAGCGGCGTGAGTGGGTCCGTAACCCTGAGCGGCTCTCTGCCTTTCTCGACGATGCGGCCGGGCCGATAGCACCGGTAACACTCGACAGGATCGCGCGAGAGCCCGGTGAACTGCCGCAGGGGGGCGAAACCCAGATTACCTTTCCAAACCGGCACCTCGAATATGCCGGCACCTGGTATCTGTTTGCGGCCATCACGCCGATAATGCTCGGCTTCTGGCTCTGGCGTCAGCGGCGGCCCAGAAATCTTGCTCATGAGGAAAAGGACAATTAGGGTGCATCCCGATGTCCAGGAGGGTGCTTCTTTAATGCAGTATGTCAGCACGCGCGGTCAGGCGCCCGCGCTCGGATTTTGTGACGTTGTGCTGGCCGGACTGGCACGGGATGGCGGGCTCTATGTTCCTGCCGAATGGCCCGAGTTCACCGCCGAGGAAATCCATAATTTCGGCAACCGCCCCTATCAGGATGTCGCGCTCGCCGTGATCTCGAAATTTGTGGGCGACGAGATCGATCAGGACGACCTCAAGGCCATGATCAAATCGGCCTATTCCGGGTTCAATCACCCCTCGGTTACTCCGCTGACCGAACTCGAGCCGGGCCATTTCGTGCTTGAGCTCTGGCACGGCCCGACCTTGGCCTTCAAGGACGTCGCCATGCAGTTTCTGGCGCGGGTTATCGATCATATCCTCGGCCAGCGCGGTGAGCGGGCGACGATTGTCGGCGCCACCTCTGGCGATACCGGCTCGGCTGCCATCGAAGCTTTCCGCGGGCGCCAGAACACTGACATCTTCATTCTCCACCCCAAGGGCCGCACCTCGGAAATCCAACGCCGTCAGATGACGACGGTGCTTGATGACAATGTTTTCAACATCGCGCTCGAAGGCACGTTTGACGATTGCCAGGCGGTCGTCAAAGCCATGTTCAATGATTTCGCGTTCCGTGACGGTGCCAAACTGAGCGGCGTCAATTCGATCAACTGGGGCCGTATCGCCGCGCAGGTGGTCTATTACTTCACCTCCGCGGTTGCGCTGGGGGCACCGCACCGCAAGATCACCTTTGTGGTTCCGACAGGCAATTTCGGCGACATCTTTGCCGGCTACGTCGCAAAGCGCATGGGCTTGCCGGTGGAAAAGCTGGTGGTCGCCACCAACTCCAACGACATTCTGCGTCGGGCCATCAAATTCGGCCGTTATGACAAGCGCGGTGTGGCGCAAACCGTCAGCCCTTCGATGGATATCGAGGTATCGTCGAATTTCGAACGCTTGCTGTTCGAAGCGCTCGACCGCGATGGCGACAAGACGGCAGCCTTGTTTGCCTCGTTGGCTCAATCGGGGGGCTTTACCATCCCCGAACCGGCGCTCGACAAGATCCGCGAGGAATTCGGAACCGGTATGGCCGACGAAACGGCCACCAAAACGATCATTGCCGACGTTCTGGACAATTCCAACTACCTCATCGATCCGCACACTGCAGTTGGTGTCGCGGTCGCGAGGGGCTTTAACTTCGGGCACACCCCGCTCATCACGCTTTCGACCGCCCACCCGGCCAAGTTCCCTGAAACGGTCGAAGCCGCGACTGGCCGCCACCCCGAACTGCCCGCGCATATGGCCGATCTGGGAACCCGCGAGGAGCGCTTCACGGTGCTGGCCAATGACGAGACCGTCGTGAAAGACTATATCCGCGCCAAGACACGCGCCTGGGAGGACTGATTTTGACCGTACGCACAACGACCCTCGATAATGGGATGACCGTTATCACCGACGCCATGCCGCATCTGGAAAGTGCGGCGCTGGGTGTCTGGGTCAAGTCCGGTTCGCGCAGCGAAACCGAGCAGCAGCACGGTGTCTCGCACCTTCTCGAACACATGGCCTTCAAGGGAACGACCCGGCGGTCGGCCCGCGAGATTGCCGAGACAATCGAATCGGTGGGTGGCGACATCAACGCTGCGACGTCGATCGAACATACTGGCTACTTCGCCCGCGTCCTCAAGGACGACGTGGCTCTTGCCGCCGATATTCTCTCCGACATTCTGCAGAACTCGGTCTTCGATGAGAACGAGTTGGCACGTGAACAGCGGGTCATCTGTCAGGAGATCGGGGCGACCCATGACAATCCCGACGACCACGTCTTCGATCTGTTTCAGGAAGCGGCCTTTCCCGACCAGCCTATCGGGCGGACGATTCTGGGCACCGAGGGATCGGTGCGTGGCTTCAGCGCCGACACCATCCGCGCCTATATGGATCAGCACTATGTGGGTGATCAGATGGTGATTTCGGCGGCCGGTAACGTCAATCACGACGAACTGGTCGATCTTGCCCATGACCGGTTCCACCAGCTCAAGCGCTCCGGAGCGCCGGTGCCGGAAAAAGCCAATTATGTCGGGGGCGAGTTCAGGGAAGTCTCCGACCACGAGCAGGCCCATATCGTGCTTGGACTCGAAGGCCGGCCATATAATTCCGATGGCTTTTATGCCGCCCAGATCCTGTCTTCGATCCTGGGCGGGGGCATGAGCTCGCGCCTTTTCCAGGAAGTTCGCGAGCGGCGGGGCCTGTGCTATTCCGTCTATGCTTTCCACTGGGCCTTTGCCGACAGCGGTGTGTTTGGCGTGGCAGCGGCAACCGGCGCCGAGGACGTGGAAGAACTTTTGCCCGTCATGCTCGAGGAACTGCAGAAATCGACCCGCGACATCACCGATGCCGAGGTCAGCCGCGTCCGTGCACAGATCAGGGCGGGGCTCCTGATGTCACTCGAAAGCCCGTCCTCACGGGCCGGTCAGTTGGCGCGGCAACAGATCCTGTGGGGCCGGCCCATTCCCCTTCAGGAAACGGTCGATCGCATCAACCGCATCGATGCAGAACGTGTGCGCCACGTCGCCGGCCAGATGTTTTCCGGAGCCAAGCCGGCAATCGCAGGCATCGGTCCGGTAAAGGGCATCCCTGATTATTCGCGCGTGGCGGACAGTTTCAAATAGGGGCCATCGCTCCATGTTCACCTTCGCGGCCATCCGCCAGACCACTCCGGAAATTCGTGGCGATGGTCTTATGCTGCGCTCGCCGCGCCAGAACGACTATGCGGCCTGGCGCAAGCTGCGGCTGGACAGTCGGACCTTCCTTACGCCGTTCGAACCGCGTTGGTCCGAGGCCGAACTTTCAGCCCGCAGTTTTGCCGCGCGCGTGCGTCGCAACCGGCGTGACGCACTCTATGGTGCCGAGTTTTCGCTGTTCATCTTTACCCAGAGCGGGCGGCTCTCGACGCTGGTCGGCGGCATGACGCTGTCCAATGTCCGGCGCCGCGCCTTCCAGAACGTCACGCTGGGCTACTGGATGGGTGAACAATTTGCGGGAAAGGGCATTATGACGCGCTCGGTTGCCCTGATCTTGCCGTTTGTCTTCGACACGCTAAACCTTCACCGCATCGAGGCGGCGTGTCTGCCCGACAACACGGCATCACGGCGCGTTCTCACGGCCAACGGCTTCCGCGAAATCGGAATCGCCGAAAATTATCTCCAGATCAACGGCGAGTGGAGAGATCACATGCTGTTTGCGCTCACGCGCGAGCACTACGACGATCTCGCCGGTTGAAACCGGCATTCGCTTGATTGCCAAACAGCGCGAAATCCCGCTACCACTGAATGTTGAATTAGGATCGTTGATTAATGACGTTTAAGTCCGCCCGTTTTCTCGTCTTCCTGGCCGTGCTGTTTGTGGCAATGGCCGGGCTTGCTGGACGGGCGGCGGCTTTTGAGGTCGTCACGATCCCCGAAGGGATCAACGCGGTCAATCTCGGTGCGGCAATTGATGTGCTGCCCGGAGAGGACGGGCGCGTTCAGATCAGCACCGCTCCGGGTGAAGACGGAATTATCCGCCGCATCGAAATCGTCTCGATCACAGAAGGGGCCAATCCCAATTGGGCGGTGTTCGCGCTGCGCAATGAGAGCGACGTGCAGATCGAGCGCCTGCTGGTTGCGCCCTATTTCAGACTGCCCGGTTCGGGGGTTTTCCATCCCGATCTCGGATCGGCCCGCATCACGGCCCTGACGCCGAGCCATGGACTGCGCCCCGAACGGGTGCCTGATTCGGAAGCCGACGTCTTCGACGTGGTGATCGATCCGGGCGCTACCGTAACGCTGGTTGCCGAATTGCAGTCCGCCACGCTTCCCGAGCTCTATCTCTGGGAGCCCGATGCGTATCGCGACTACAAGAACTCCTTCACGCTGTTCCGGGGAACCGTGCTGGGCATTTCGAGCCTTGCAGCCGTTTTTTTGACCATCATGTTCGTGGTCAAGGGCAGGGGGGTCTTTCCGGCCACCGCGCTGCTGGCCTGGGCGGTGCTCGCTTATCTGCTGATCGATTTCGGAATATTTGGACCGCTGATCGGCGTTTCCAACGCGCTTATCCAGCCCTTCCGGGCGGCGGCGGAGGCCGCCCTTGCCACGACTCTGTTTGCCTTCCTGTTCATCTATCTCAATCTGCACCGATGGCATTTCAGGTTCACCCATGTTGCGCTGGGCCTGTCGGCGGTCTTTCTTGCGCTTTTCATCTACGCCTTTTTCAACCCGGCTCTTGCCGCAGGCATCGCGCGAACGTCTCTGGCCCTGATCGGGCTTGTGGGTCTGTTTCTGGTTCTGCTGCTATCGATCCGTGGCTACGACCGCGCCGTACTGCTGGTCCCAACCTGGGTGATCTATCTCGCCTGGCTGACCTATGCCTGGATGGTCGTTTCGGGGCAGGTCTCCAACGACATTGCTCAATCTGCCGTCGCCGGCGGCCTTGTGCTGATCGTGATGCTGCTCGGCTTTACCGCGGTCCAGCACGCGTTTTCCGATGGGCAGGTCTCGATCGGCGCGCTATCAGAAGTCGAGCGCCGGGCGCTCGCCATGACGGGTTCGGGCGATTTCGTCTTCGACTGGAACATCGATCGTGATCGGGTGAACGTCTCCGACGAGCTGGCCATCAGGCTCGGCGAGCGCAAGGGGGCCTTGCGCGGCGCCATCAAGCGCTGGCTCGACCGCGTTCATCCCGAAGACCGTGACCGTTTTCGCACGGCGCTCGATACGCTGATCGAGTTGAAACGCGGCAAGGTCAATTCCGATATCCGTATCGCTGGCTTTGACGGCAGCTTTCGCGCTTTTCGCATGCGGGTCAAACCCGTGCTGGGTGGCGATGGGCAGGTCAATCGCATCGTGGGAACGCTTCAGGACGTAACCGACGAGCGCGCCGGGCGCGATCGACTGCTGCACGATGCGGTTCACGACAGCCTCACGGGCCTTCCAAACCGGCAGCTTTTTCTCGACCGGCTCGAGCGGGCGCTGCTGCGCTCACGCGAATTCAGCGAGGTCAAGCCCGCTGTCTTCCTCGTCGATCTCGACAAATTCACCGACATTGACGAACGCATCGGGCACATGGCTGCCGACTCGCTGCTTCTGGCCGTCTCGCGCCGCCTGTCGCGCCTGTTGCGGCCGCTGGACACCCTGGCACGCGTCTCTGGTGACCAGTTCGCCGTCGTGCTGCTTTCCGAGCAATCGGCATCCAAGATCGCCGATATTGCCGAACAGATGCGCAAGGCCCTGCGCAACCCGTTCAATTTCGGCGATCGGGACATGACGCTTACCGCTTCGATCGGCATCACGATTTACGACAACAAGCCCGTCAAGGCAGAAGACGTGCTGCGCGACGCCGAACTCGCCATGCACTACGCCAAGCGCCACGGCGGCGACCGTATCGAAGCCTTCCGCGCCGCAACGCGCTCGATCGCCGTGTATGCCCAGGCTCTGGAAGACGATCTCAAGGAAGCACTCGATCGGCGCGACCTCCAGCTCCTCTACCAACCCATCGTCGACATTCAGAACGGAAATCGCATCGTAGGCGCCGAAGCGCTCATGCGCTGGAATCACCCTGAGCGCGGTCAGGTCAGCCCGTCGGCCTTTATCCCGCTGGCCGAACGGACCGGCCAGATCGAAAAACTGGGTCGGCTGGCTTTTGAGGAGGCGGCTGAACAAGCCCGGCAATGGGTGTCGGCCATCAAGCTGCCTGAGAATTTCTTCGTCTCGGTCAATCTGTCGGCAGCGCAACTGACCAGCGAAACCCTGCTCAACGACATGAAGACGCTCGTGGCGCAGCACAAGTCAGTGGCCGGCCATATGAAGCTCGAAATCACCGAAAGCCAAGTGATGGGCAACCCCGAGCACGCTGTCTATATGCTTGAAGCATTCAAGGAGCTTGGCCTGGGGTTGGCGCTCGATGATTTCGGGACTGGCTATTCGTCGCTGTCTTATCTTCACCGCTTCCCATTCGACACGATCAAGCTACCGGCGCCCTTCGTGCAGATCCGAGACGACAGCGGCATTTCCCATACCCAGATACCGATCATCAATTCGGTAGTCAGCCTGGCGCGTGAGCTCGATCTGGCATTGATCGCCGAAGGCGTGGAAACCGAAGATGAGATTGCCCGGCTCAAGAGCCTCAACTGCCGCTACGCGCAAGGTTTCGCGTTCGGCGCGGCCATGCCCGGCGCCGAACTCCAGCGTCGGCTGCAGGCTCAGCTCACCGGTAAACAGCCTTAAGCGTTGCCGGCGACGGGGCTCAGCGTGGCCCGCGTGACGCCAAGTGCCGCCAGCGCCGCTTCGTACTTCTTGTTCGCAGGCAGCGAGAACAGCAATTCCTTGGACGGCGCCGCTGTCAGCCAGCCATTGGTCCGCAATTCGTTCTCGAGCTGGCCGGCGCTCCATTCGCAATACCCCAGGGCCAAAAGGCTCGCATTTGGCCCTTTGCCCGACATTATGGCGCGCAGCACATCCAGCGTTGCCGTCAGGCACACGTCGCCGTCCACGGCAAAGGAGTTGCCGTCGCGGAAATAGTCGGAGGTGTGAAGAACAAAGCCACGGCTTGAATCGACGGGGCCGCCCTTGAAGACGTTTTGGTGCAAAAGCCGTTCAGGTATGCGGATGGCGTTATCGTCTCCTTCGAGATCGATCTCGGCGAGAACGTCGGACAGATGCATGTCATCCATAGGCTTGTTGACGACCAGCCCCATGGCGCCATCCTCGCCATGCGCTACGAGATAAATCACCGCCTCGGCAAACCGCTCGTCGCCAATATCGGGCGTTGCGACGAGGAACTGTCCTTTGAGCGTGTCCATGCCAACTCACTTTCTGTCCGCCGCCCAGTCATAAACGTAAAGACTTCCGGCCAAGTTTCAAATGCCCAGCGATCACGAAGCGATGATCAAGCTTCCCTTTCCCATGCCCCATTGCTGCACTAATGAGTCTATCCATGAAAATTGTGATCGCCATCTTCACGACGCTCGCTCTATCAGCGGTAGGCGTCGCCGCGGAAACCGATTGGGTTGAAGTTGCTCCGGACGTTTCGGTGCGGCTTATCTCCTCCGACACCCTCACCGATGAGGGGCTTGTGTGGATGGGGCTCGAAATAGACATGCCCGCTGACACCAAAACCTATTGGCGTGTGCCCGGTGAAACCGGACTGCCCCTGATTATCGACACCGAAGGTTCGCGTGACATCGGTGGCGTCGAAATCGCGTGGCCCTATCCAAAGCGGGAGGTTGCAGGAGGCTATCTCGATCACGCGTTTTATGGCCATGTAGTTTTTCCGCTCGCCGTCGCGATTGAGGGCGATTCGCCTCTTTTGGTTGCCGACATTACCCTGGGCGTTTGCTCCGACGTCTGCGTGCCGGCTAATGCCAGCATCGAGATAGCACCAGCGCTCGAGGCGCCTGACGGCCCCAACGATTTCCGCATTCGGCAAGCGCTGGCGACAGTCCCCTTGCCACACGACGGTGATGGTATTCTGGGCGCCGCGCGGTTCGACGTGAACACCGAGGCCATAATTGTCGATCTGCTTGAGCCGGGCTTTGACCACACCTCGATGATCGCCGATATTGCCGGTTCGAGCCTCGTTTTCGGCGAACCCGAGATCGTGGAGCCGAGCCGGTTATCCTTTCCGCTGCTTGGGCGGGTGGGGCCCGAAGCGTTGCGTGACGCAAAGGCCCGCTTCACGTTCAACGGCGATGATGGGCCATTCGAGATCATCCGGCCTCTCGCCGGGACCGAGAGCGCATCTCGATAGACGGCAAAGGCCTCCGTCAATCTCGACGCGGCCCGAGAATTCTCCTATGAGAAATCCGACTCAAATTTGCATGGACGGGAGCGGCCAACCTTTGTCATGCCGCATTCATCCAGTGTCTGCCGTTTCATAGTATGAGGATCTCCATGACCATTCAGCCCGGCCAGTCCATCGCTTCGGTGCCCGTAAAATACGTGACCGAACGCGGCATCGAGGACGCGACCAGCGCCGATATCCTGGGCAGGGGCACTGTGGTTTTCTTTACGGTTCCGGGGGCCTTCACGCCCACCTGCCATCTCAACCACCTCCCTGGCTATCTGGCCGCCGCCGATCAGCTCAAAGCCGCTGGCGTCGACACGATCATCTGCGGTACGGTCAACGATCATCATGTGGTCAAAGCATGGGCCGAGGCGACCGGGGCCCTTGGCAAGATCGAATTTATCGCCGATGGTCTGGGGAAGTTGGCAAATGCACTGGGGCTGGAGCGCGACATGACGGGAGGCGGGCTCGGCATCCGATTCATCCGCTCCTCGATGCTGGTTCGCAACGGGGTGGCCGAGATCGTCAATATCGAGGGAGCGCCGGGCGTGGTCACCAACTCAGGTGCGCCTGCGATGCTCGAAGCACTCAGGGCTTAATGGAAGGATAGGAACCATGTTGGGTTCGGTGTTGCGTATTACGGCGGTTGCGGCACTTGCCGGGCTTCTGGCGGGATGTTCGATGGGCTCTATGTTCGGCGGCAGCGACGACGCGAGTTATGCCAATCTCAACGCGAGCCAGACCCAGGTTGCCCAGGCGGCCAGCGGAGCCATGCCGGCCATTGCCACCGAATGCCCGCCGATCCGTATTCGCGAAGGCGCGGAATTTTATCGCTCTTATGCTGGCAATCGCACCTCTGACCCCAGCGCCCTGCGCTATCAGGGCGTGCTTGATCGCGTTTCGCGCAATTGCGTGGTCTCAAACGGCGTCATAACAGTACAGATGGGCGCTGTTGGACGGGTCATCATCGGCCCGTCGGGCGGCGAGGGCAATATCACCATGCCGCTGCGCTTTGCAGTGCAGCGTGACGGGCTTGCAGTCTTCTCCCAGCGCTATGACGTTCCCGTCGCGGCCAGCCCTTCAAGCGCCAATGAATTCAGCCAGACGGTGGAAAACGTTGCGATCCCCTATGTGGGCGGCGAGCAGATCACCATTTTCGTGGGCTTTGACAACTAGAGCGATGCCAGCAAATTGGATGCCACTTTTTCTGGTTCGGGCCCGCGGGGCCGTGCAAACGAAACGCGATAAACAAGAACAAGCAGATTGACGGGACCGGCACTTTCTTCCATGGTCCGGCCATCAGCGGGAGAGATCCTGGCCATTGCGCCGGGACGCCGAAGGAGCAACCGCCCCGGAAACTCTCAGGCACAAGGGACCGCTGAGCCTGGAAACCTGCAATGAGGCAATACCGCCTCGGCGCAAGGCGACCAGGCGAAAGAGGTAGGACACAAACTGCGTCATGCAGACTGGGTTCGGACCAAAACTCTGGAAAGCGGAAGCACAAGCTTCCCACCGACGGGTGTAGCCGGGTCTTGTGGCAAGCAAGCCGCCCGGGAAATCTCTCAGGTTGACCGACAGAGGGGGCACTACGTTACGATGCATTTCCCAATGCGTCGTTGTGTGGTGCCGTCCATCGCGTAACCGGAGAGACCGATATGGCCGCAGGGGCCCAGACCGACCTACTCAAAACGGCGCTTTACGACCGGCACATTGCCGCCGGCGGCAGGATGGTCGAATTTGGCGGCTATGCGCTGCCCGTCCAGTATGCCGGCATCGTGGCCGAGCACAATCATACACGGGAAGCGGCGAGCCTTTTCGATGTCTCGCATATGGGGCAAGTGGTCATAACCGGGCCCGATCACGACACGACAATCGCGGCCCTTGAGGCTCTGACGCCCGCCGATCTGAGATCCCTGGCGCCCGGCCAGATGCGCTATACAGTGCTGCTCAACGAAGAGGGTGGCATCGAGGACGACCTTATCATCACCCGGCCCGCTGAAGGCCAGGAGCCCGGCGGGGTGATGTACATGGTGGTCAACGCTGCCCGCAAGCATCACGATCTCGATTTTATCCGCGCCAAGGCGCCTGCGGACGTGGCATTTGACTTGCGTGACGATGTTTCGCTCATCGCGCTGCAAGGACCGCGCGCAGCAGAAGTGCTCGCCATACACTCCGGAATCACCGAAACGCTGGGGTTCATGCAGGCCGGTCCCACACTCATTGGCGACATCGCGGTCAACGTCTCGCGTTCGGGCTACACCGGCGAAGACGGATTTGAGCTTTCAGTTGCCAATGAGGACGCGCCCGCGTTGTTCGATCTTCTGATGGCCGACCCGCTGGTTGAGCCGGCCGGACTTGGCGCGCGCGACAGCCTGCGGCTTGAAGCCGGGCTCTGTCTCTACGGCCACGACATGACCGACACGGTCGATCCGGTTTCCGCCAGCCTGCTGTTTGCCATCGGAAAACGCCGCCGCACCGAGGGCGGCTTTACCGGCTCCGATGCCGTCCTTGCGCGTTTGGCCAACGGCGCTCGAGAGAAGCGCGTGGGGATCCGCTTTGAGGGCCGCCAGCCCGTTCGCGAGGGCGCTGAACTGGTCGACGCCGGCGGCACGGTCATCGGTCGGATCACCTCGGGCACTTTTGCCCCAACGGCGCAGGCGTCCATCGCCATGGGGTATGTGCCAGCCGACATCGCCAAAGAAGGTGCGCCCGTAACCGCCATGGTGCGCGGCAAGCCAATTTCCGGCACCATTGCAAAGATGCCTTTCGTTCCACAGCGCTATTACCGCAAACCGGCCTGATCCAGAGGGGACCTCACCATGACCACCCGTTACACCACCGACCACGAATATGTCCGCACCGAAGGCAAGATCGGCACGGTCGGTATTTCCAGCTTCGCCCAGGAACAGCTCGGCGACATCGTGTTCGTCGAATTGCCCGCAGTCGGCGCCAGTTTCAAGAAGGGCGAGGAAGTCGCCGTCGTTGAATCGGTAAAGGCCGCTTCGGAAATCTACGCCCCAGTTTCCGGAACCGTGACGGAAATCAACGACGCACTGTCCGACGAACCCGGTCTCATCAATTCCGACCCGGCCGCCGGCGGCTGGATCTTCAAGCTCGAATTGTCCGATGAGGCCGAACTCGAGGGCCTCATGGACGAAGCCGCCTACGCCGATCATACGGCCTGACCCTTATCGATCTGAACCGGAGCCGCGATGCGCTATCTCCCCCATTCTGCCGCCGACCGTCAGCACATGCTGGCCACGATCGGCGCGTCTTCCATCGATGATCTGTTTGCCGCGGTACCCAAATCGGTTCTGGGCACGTTCAGTCCGGACCTGCCCGACCATCAGCCCGAGTTTGCGGTTGAGGCCCATATGCGGGGGCTGGCAAGGGCCAACCACGCTGCAGGAGACGGCCCGTTCTTTGTGGGCGCGGGCGCCTATCGCCACCACGTTCCTGCCACCGTCGATCATCTGATTCAGCGCTCGGAATGGCTCACCGCTTACACGCCATACCAGCCGGAAATCTCGCAGGGCACGCTCCAGATGCTCTTTGAGTTCCAGACCCAGGTCGCAAACCTGACCGGCATGGATGTGGCCAACGCTTCGATGTATGACGGATCGACGGCGACGGCCGAGGCCGTTCTGATGGCGCGGCGCATCACGAAAAAGAACAAGGTCTTCCTCTCGGGCGGCCTGCACCCGCAATACCGCGACACGGTTGTAACCTACCTCTCGGGGGAAGAAGGGCTCGAATGCCTTGCGCCCTCGCCGGAAGGGCAGGGCGATATCGTCGATCACATTGATGACGATACCGCCGCCATCGTCATCCAGACCCCCGATTTTTACGGCCACCTTCGCAATGTCTCGGCGCTGGCTGAAGCAGCCCATGAAAAGGGCGCATTGCTGATCGTTGTTGTCACCGAAATCATCTCCCTGGGCCTGCTTGAGGCGCCGGGCGCGCTCGGCGCCGATATCGTGGTGGCAGAGGGGCAGTCGCTGGGCAATCCATTGACCTTTGGTGGCCCCTATGTCGGACTTCTGGCCTGCCGCGAAAAATTCGTGCGCCAGATGCCGGGTCGGTTGTGCGGGGAGACCGTAGATGCCAACGGCGAGCGCGGGTTCGTCCTGACGCTCTCGACGCGCGAACAGCATATTCGCCGTGAAAAGGCGACTTCCAACATTTGTACCAACTCTGGCCTGTGCGCTCTGGCGTTCACCATCCATCTCTCGCTGTTGGGCGAGCGAGGGCTGACGCGGCTCGCAAAGCTCAATCACTCGCGCGCCATTGCGCTGGCCGATGCTTTGCAGGGCGCGGGGATCGCTGTGCTCAACAAGACCTTCTTCAACGAAATGACCGTCCGTCTCCCATCACCCGCCGCACCCGTGGTCGAAGCGCTGGCCGCCAAAGGCATTCTCGCCGGCCTGCCGGTTTCGCGCCTCGAACCGGGCAAGCCCGATGTCGAAAATCTTCTGATCCTGGCCGCAACCGAATTGACGACCGACGCCGATATCACAGCGCTTGTCGGTGCGCTCAAGGGAGAAATCGCATGAGCATGAACACACAGGGTCGCCCCACCACTCCAGGCGCCGCAACCGGCTCTCTCGGTTCAGGGCCTGCCGCTCTGCTCCCGGCCGAACCGCTTCTGTTCGAGATCGGCGACCGCGACCACTCAGGTGTGGACTTGCCCGATATCGAGGTGCCCGAAGACCGTCTCGGTGGTCTGCGCCGTAAAAGCGAGCTGGATCTTCCCGGCCTTACCGAACCCGAAGCCATGCGCCATTATGTGCGTCTGTCGCGCCGCAATTATTCCATCGATTCGGGGATGTATCCGCTCGGCTCGTGCACCATGAAGCACAATCCCCGGCTGAACGAGAAGATGGCCCGGTTGCCCGGATTTGCCGACATCCACCCTCTGCAACCGGTCTCCACGGTATCGGGCGCGCTCGGTGTTATGGCAGAGCTTAGCCATTGGCTGATGGAACTGACCAACACCGCTGCCGTTGCGCTTTCCCCCAAGGCCGGCGCGCATGGTGAGTTGTGCGGCATGATGGCCATCAAGGCGGCCCATGCGGCAAAAGGGCAGGGGCACCGCAAGATCGTGCTCGTCCCCGAAAGCGCCCATGGCACCAATCCGGCGACAGCGGCATTCCTTGGCTATTCGGTCAAATCCATTGATGCCAATGACAACGGCACGGTCGATGTCGAGGCGGTCAAGGCGGCGCTGTCGGGCGATGTCGCGGCTATCATGCTCACCAATCCCAACACGTGCGGCCTGTTCGAATCCCAGATCATCGAGATTGCGGCGGCCGTTCATGAGGCCGGAGCCTATTTCTACTGCGACGGCGCCAATTTCAACGCCATCATGGGCGTGGTGCGTCCGGGCGATCTGGGCATCGACGCCATGCATATCAACCTGCATAAGACATTTTCGACGCCCCACGGCGGCGGTGGACCGGGCGCCGGGCCGGTTGTCCTGTCCGAAGCGCTCGCGCCCTTTGCGCCGGTTCCCTTCCTGCGCAAGGATGGGGAAGGGATCGATCTTGTCGAGCACGTCGAGGGCAGCGCCTTCGGACGCCTGACGGCCTTCCATGGCCAGATGGGCATGTATGTGCGCGCCCTGACCTATATGCTCAGCCACGGCGCCGACGGGCTGGCGCAGGCGGCGCGTGATGCTGTGCTCAATGCCAACTATCTCAAGGCACGGCTCGAAGATCTGTTCTCTGCGCCCTTCAATGGGCAGCCGGTCATGCACGAGGCACTGTTTGATGATGAGTTTCTAAAGGGCACCGGCGTTTCCACTCTCGATTTTGCCAAGGCGATGATCGATGAGGGGTTTCACCCCATGACGATGTATTTCCCGCTGGTCGTGCATGGCGCCATGCTTATTGAGCCCACCGAAAGCGAGTCGCTCCAGACCCTCGATGCGTTCGTTATGACAATGCGCGAACTGGCCGAGGACGCGCGCTCGGGGAATGCGGAACGCTTCACATCCGCCCCGACACGCGCTCCCCTGCGCCGGCTCGATGAGACCCGTGCGGCCCGCCAGCCACGCCTGAAATGGATCGCGCCAGACGACGCACTTGAAGCCGCGCAATAACTATCCCGCCTCCCCGTCATGCGCGGGGAGGCAAAAACACCTTTGATCGGCACGCCAAACCCCTTAAACTTCGACGGTACTAGTCGGAGGGCGTCAATGTCGAATATGAACCCCCACGTGCTTGAGACCTTCCGGTTTCAAGCCGAGGCCTGCCGAAGTCTGGGCTCCCCATTCACCGCCATTGTGTGCGACCTGTTGGCCGAACGGCTGACTGATTCGTCGCGCTTCGGCGCGCGGATACTGAATTGGCCCGATTCGGCCCGGGCCGATGCCATCGCCCTGCGGGCCGCAGGAGCGCTTCATGCGTTGGTCCGCTCAGGCAATGCTCGTGAGCTTGCTTCGCTCTATCCGCCGCTGGAAGCCAAGCCCGACCAACTGTGGGAGGCCATCGAGGCGGCAATCGAAAAGCACGACGATTTCCTGCATGATTTTCTCGACAGCCCGCCCCAGACCAATGAGGTCATGCGCTCATCGGCCCTGCTTGGCATGGCCCTGCGGCTTGCCGAAAGGCTGAAAATGCCGTTGGCACTCTATGAGATCGGGGCCAGCGCAGGGCTGAACCTGGCCTTTGACACCTACCACTATGCCCTTGGCGATGATCGTGAATGGGGCGACAGCAATGCGCTGGTCAATATCGAGAGCGAATGGCGCGGCCATGTTCCTTCGCTCGATGTCGAGCTGGAGATCGCAAGTCGGCAGGGTTGCGACCGCAATCCACTTGATCCGCATGCGCCCGAAAGCGTCGAGCGCCAGCTGGCCTACATCTGGGCCGATCAACATAATCGCATTGGCCGCGTTTCAGCCGCACTTTCAGCGGCCGCGTCCCGACCATACGAGGTCGAGCGGGCCGACGCCGCTGACTGGGTAGTCGCCAAGCTCGCCGAAGCACCGCAGCCGGGCGTGGCTCGGGTATTTTTCCACACCATCGTCTGGCAATATCTGTCCAAGGCTGCCAAGGATCGCATCAGCCAAGCCTTCGAGCAGGCAGGGGCAAACGCGACTGCAGAAACGCCCCTGGTCTGGATGTACATGGAGGCCGAGGGGCACGCCGCAGGTGCCGTGCTCAAGCAGACGGTCTGGCCGGGCGGGGAAAAGGAAACCGTCGGTCTGTCCGACTACCACGGGCGTTGGGTCGACTGGACATAAAAAATGGCCTCGGAAACGTTTCCGAGGCCATTTTGTTTTGGCGCTGGCCGCCTTAGTCGAGCGCGGCGACAGCGATGATTTCCACCCGGAGATTGGGCGAAGCCAGTCGGGCCTCCCAGCAGGCGCGGGCGGGCGGATTGGCTGGATCGATCCATTTGTCATAGACCGAATTCATGGCCGCAAAATCGGCGATGTTGGTCAGCAGAACCTGCACTGACAGCACCTTGGATTTGCTCGTTCCTGCCTCGGCCAGCAGGGCATCCATCTTCTCGAGCACCTGGGCGGTCTGCGTTTCGATGGTGGCAAATTCGTCCTTAGCCACCTGACCGGCCAGATAGAGCGTATTGCCGTGCTTGACGGCCTGGCTCATGCGAGAGCCGGGATGAAGGCGTTCGATAGTCATTTGGACACTCCTGGATCCTGATACAAAAACGGGCCCCGCAGGGCCCGCAATTCAATGCGTGAAGGCCGCTCAATTCAGTCGGCTGGCTACGTCCTTGATCGACTGATCGACAAGCGCACCACCACTATCTTTGACCTGATCGGCAAGGATGAGGCGAGCAGCCTCAATGGCGACATCGGCCGAACGGGCGCGGACATCTGCAAGAGCCTGGGCCTCTGCCTGGGCGATCTTGTCTTCCACGGCCTTGGTACGGCGTGCGACCATGTCCTCGAGCGCTGTTTCAGCTTCGGCAGTCATGCGTTCGGCTTCTTCCTGCGCGGCGGCCACGATCTCTTCAGCCTCGCTTTCGGCAGCCTTGCGCTTGCGCTCATATTCCGCGAGCAGCGCCTGGGCTTCCTCACGCAAACGCTTGGCTTCGTCGAGATCAGATTCGATCTTGGCGATGCGGCTGTCGAGTGCCTTGGTGACGAAGGCCGGTACCTTGAAATAGATCACGATCCCGAAAAAGATCAGCAGCGCTATAAAGGCCCAGAATGTGGCATCGAGTTCCATGTCGGACTACTCCTTGCTGGCCTTGGCAACGGCATCGCGCGCGGCCTTGACGGGCACCTTGCCGATAAGTTGGGCGACGACCGCCTGTGCAGTGTCCGCAGCGATTTCGTCGACATGCCCCATTGCCTCGGCCTTGGTGGCGGCGATGCGTTCTTCGGCAGAGGCAACCTTCTTGGCGAGGTTGGTTTCCACCTTGGTACGCGCAGCGTCGAGTTTGGTCTTGTTCTCGGCACGGGCCGCCTCGGCGATGCCGTGGGCGTTGGAGCGGGCTTCGGCCAGCGCTGCCTCATAAGAGGCAATTGCCTGGTCCGTCTTCTGGCGAAGCCGTTCGGCTTCGGCAAGATCGCCCTCGATACGGTCGCGGCGTTCCTCGAGGATTTCGCCGATCCGGGGCAGCGCGAGCTTTTTCATGACGAAATAGAGCGCGGCAAAAGTGATGGCCAGCCACAAGAGCTGTGAGGGAAATGTCGTCGCATCGAACGGAGGAAACACGCCCGTGACGTGTTCTTCGCCATGCGCTCCGACCACCTCATGGGTTTCGCCGTCCGGAGACTCTTCGAGCGAAATAATGTGGTCTTCAAGCGGCTCGACGGCCTCTTGAAGTGGTGTTTCCTGTGCCTGGACCTGGCTAATCATGCGCTATCCGCCAATTGAAAAGTCTGGTGTGCCGGCCAATGCCGGCACATGGCAAGGCAGCCGAAGCGTGCTCCGGCCGCCTTCAAATGTACTGCTGCGGTAAATTAGACCGCGAACAGGAGCAGAAGGGCAACCAGGAACGAGAAGATGCCCAGAGCTTCGGTCACAGCGAAACCGAAGATGAGGTTGCCCGACTGGCTCGGAGCAGCCGACGGGTTGCGCAGTGCACCCGAGAGGAAGTTCCCGAAGATGTTGGCCACGCCAATGGCGGCGCCGGCCATACCGAAACATGCAATGCCTGCACCGATGTACTTTGCGGCTTCAGCTTCCATTTTGTGATCCTTTCAAAGCCTTGAAACTTAACGGAGTCTAGTGGAGATCAATGCGAAGGATGGATCGCATCGTTGAGATACATGGAGGTCAGTACGGCAAAGACATAAGCCTGAACCGCCGACACCATGAATTCGAGAGCTGTGAGCGCCACGCCCATGATGAGCGGCAGCACGGCACCTGCGATGCCTACGGCCCCGAGGGACGCAAGCGAAACGACAAAGCCGGTGAACACCTTGAGCGTGATGTGGCCAGCCAGCATGTTGCCGAACAGACGAACCGAGAGCGAAATCGGACGCGAGAGGAATGAGATGACCTCGATCGGCGTCACGATGGGGATGATGTAGCCCGGCACGCCCGAAGGCACGAAGAGTTTGAGGAATTTCGGACCGTTCTTGATGAACCCATAGGCCACCACAACAGTCATCACCAGCATGGCGAGCGCAAACGTCACGATGATCTGGCTGGTGAAGGTATAAAAGTACGGGATCATGCCGAACATGTTCCCGATAAAGATGAAGGTGAACAGCGAGAATACGAAGGGGAAGAATTTCATCCCTTCCGAGCCCGCGCCACTTCGCACCATATTGGCCACGAATTCATATGCCATCTCGCTGGTCAGCTGCCAACGGTTGGGCACCAGTCCGCGTCCGCGCGTCGACAGGATGAGATAGGCGCAAATCGTGATGGTGGTCAGCACCATGAACAGCGAGGAATTGGTAAAAGAGAGCGTGATGCCGCTCCCCTCGGTCCCGTCGCCACCGATGGTCCCGAAGGTGAAGATGTCATAGATGACAAATTGGTGAATCGGATCGTTCGCCAAGGTCTTTAAGCCCCTATCTCGCCCTTCAGTCCACACTATCCGCATCGTCCGATGCGGTCTTATCTGCATTCAGTTCTGCCACTACACGAGTGACATTCACAATTCCAGCGGCAAAGCCCACCATGAACATGATGAGCAGCGCCCACGGGCTGGTCCCTGCAAACATGTCGATCAGGTATCCGATACCTGACCCCACAAGGATAGCCGCGACAAACTCGGCACCAATGCGCAAACCGCGCGCCAGTGTCGACATGTCGCCCTGCCGGGACGCCTGCTGGCTGCCGTTGGCCGCCGCACGCGCTTCCTGAGCCTTCCGGATCCGCTCCGCCAGTTCGGATGTCTCCGATTGACGCGGGGAAGTCCCATCTTGAGCCGGTTTGTCGTCGGGATTGGTCACTTCAAACCACCGCTCCAGCCCAGCCGGACACCCGGCAAGAGGGTGCCTTCAAAGTCGCGCGCACCATAGTTGCGGCTCCCCAAGGTGTCAAGCTGCAGGAGCGGCCAAAAAAACACGAAAAATCAATTGCTTAGTCGATGTGTGAGGGGGTGCGGCATCCCGTCAACTCTTCCATTGTGGTAAGACAATGGCGAGGCGGGGGATTCTCCCGCCAGGTCAGGCCGTGGCGGCGAGACCCAGGAGCCCGCCAACGATGGCGACGTTGGACATGAAGACTCCGAACAAGGCCGTCCGTTCTGGCTCGGCCTTGTCCCAGAAATTGACCAGCATGATCGTGGCCGCAACGGTGAAGCCGATCAGTCCAAGCGCCGAGTAGGGCACGAAAAGCCCCAATGCCAGGGTAACGCCGAGCACGACCTGATAGAGCGACCCGGCGATCAGTACGGCTTTTGCCTGTGGTACGCCACGATCGCGCATGACGCTAGCGATGGGGCCGAGCGCCCAGAAATGGCGCAACCCGCCCACGATGAACAGTGAACCCATCATCAGCCGGGCGACGATCAGCGCGGAAGCGACCAACTGTTCTGCCATCAGCTTGCTTCGAGAAAGGTTTCGGCGGTGCGCAGATCGACCGAAACAAGCTGGCTCACCCCCCGCTCGGGCATGGTGACCCCGAACAGCCGGTCCATGCGCGCCATGGTGATGGGGTTGTGGGTGATGACCACAAAGCGCGTGTCGGTGCGCTGGCGCATCGATTCCAAAAGATTGCAGAACCGCTCGACATTGGCGTCGTCGAGCGGCGCGTCGACCTCGTCGAGCACACAGATCGGCGCGGGGTTGGTCAGGAACACCGCAAAGATCAGGCTCATCGCAGTCAGCGCCTGCTCTCCGCCCGAAAGCAGCGTCATGGTCTGGGGCTTCTTGCCCGGCGGCCTGGCGATGATTTCCAGCCCGGCCTGCAGCGGGTCGTCGCTCTCAACGAAGGTCAACTCCGCCGTCCCGCCGCCGAACAGCGTGGTGAACAGGTCGCGGAAATGGTTGTTGACCTTCTCGAAGGCCTCGTTGAGCCGTGCGCGACCCTCGCGGTTGAGGTTGGAAATGCCGGTGCGCAGCTTGGCGATTGCCGCGATCAGATCCTCGCGGTCGGCCACCATCTTGTCGAGCTTGTCCTGAACCTCTTCGGCTTCCTGCTCGGCCATCAGATTGACACCGCCCAACCGCTCGCGCTCGGCCTTTAGCCGGTCGAGGCGGGCCTCGGTGGCCGATTCTTCAGGCAGGGCGGATTCCGGTTTGATGCCGGCGGCCTCGGCGGTCTTGTCGGCCGATATACCCAGTGTTTCGGCGATCTGACGTTCGATCTGCTGGCGAGTGGCGATATTGCCCTTGAGCCGTTCTTCCACCCGCGCCATCTCCGCACGGGTATCGGCCAAGCCCTCAGCGGCCAGCCGTGCGGCCTTGTCCGCCTCGCGAAATGCACCCTGGGCCTCGTTCAATTTGTCCGAAGCCCGCTTTCGGGCATATTGGGCGTCTTCGATCTGGTCCTCAAGTTCGGCGCGCCTGAGATCGAAGGCATCCGGTGTCGCGTTGAGTTCGGAAATCTGGGCCTCGATTTCGCCCTTACGGCGCTCGAGCGTTTCGATCTGGCTTTGCGCGCCGGCCCGTCGCCGTTGCCAGCTTTCCAGTTCCTGCCCGATCCGCGACAGTCGCGAGGTCCGCATTTGCGACGCGCTTTCGAACCCGGCCAGCCGCACCCGCGCCTGCTCGGCCGCTTCGCGCAAATTGGCCAGCGCGCGCTGGCGCATCTCGGCCTCTCGTACAGCCTCACCTTCGGCCCCGAGCTCTTCCAGTGCCGCCTGTGCCTCCTCGGCAATGGCCACGGCCTCGGCCAAATTCTCCTCGATCCGCACGCGCGATTCGGCCAACGCCGTGCGGCGTGCGGTCAGCTCCGCCAGATTTTTCTGCGCCGCGTCGACGCCCGCTTGCGCCGCTGCGATGCCTCGTTGAGCTTCCCGCCACGCGCTCCGGCAGGCGACTTCGGCCTCGCGCGCCACTTCCACGCGCGTCCGCAAAGTAAAAAGTGTTGCCTGCGCCTCGTTTCGCGCCCCGCGCAATCCGGCGATCTCGCTGTCGAGTTCGGCCAACCGGTTGCGCTGCGCCAGCCTTTGTGCCGCCGCGCTGGGCGCATCGGGCTTGGCAACGAATCCGTCCCACCGCCACAGCCCGCCATCGGTGCTGACCAGCCGCTGTCCGGGCTTGAGCAAAGCCATCAGCCGCGCACCGTCCGCCGCGCTATCGACAACGCCGATCTGGTCAAGACGGCGTTTGAGCAGGGCGGTCCCTGAAACATGGCTCGAAAGCGCCACCACACCCTCGGGCAATGCCGGGTCATCAGGTCCTGCGCTCTCTGTCCAATAAAGGGGGGCGGCCGTATCGTCGGAAGCCTCAAGATCATCGCCCAGCGCCGCGCCCAGCGCGGTTTCCATTCCCGGCGCTACGCGAAGCGCATCAACAATGGCCGGCCAGAGCGAACCGCCATCGACATTGAGTACGCGAGCCAGTGTTTCGGCCTCGCTTTCGAGCCGATTGAGCCTCCCTTCGATATCGGCCAATTGCGGCTGGGCAGCTTCAAGCGCGGAGACCGCCTCTGCCGTCTCGATCTCGGCGGTTTCCACCTCCGCTTCGGCAATGGCGAACGCCTCAAGGACCTCGTCGAGCGTGGCCTGACGTTCGGCGACCGTGTGATCGGCCGAAAGGCTTTCTTCAAGCGCCGCAACATCGCGGGCGATATCAGATTGCTGGGATTGTAGCTTTCCAACGCGCTGGCTGGCTTCTTCGGCGGCTCTGGTCGCTTGCGTGCGTTGCGCGCGTATCGCGGCAACCGCATCGGCTGCCGAGCGGGCCGCGGCTTCAGCTTCATCGAGCGCCGCACGGGCCTCATCGGCTTGCGCGCGGGCCATTTCACTCGCTTCATTTTCCGCTTCGGCGGCTTCTGCCAGTTCGAGCCGTTCCCCTTCGAGCGTTTCGATCAGCCCTTCGCTGTCCCCGATCAGCGCTGTCTCGCGCGCAATGTCGGTATCGATCTGTTTGAGCCGGTCATCGAGTTCAGCCCGGCGTGAGTTTGCGCGCCGCAACTCATCCTCTAGCTGCCCGCGCAAAATGGTCAGCCGCTGCAATACGGCCCCCGCCGCGGCATCCGCATCGCGCAAGGGTTGCAGCTCGGCATCCATCGCTTCGACCAGTTTCTTGGCCTGATGCTCAAGGTGCGACGCGTCGGCCAACTGGCTGATAAGGCGCCCCTGCTGCGCTTCGGTTTCCTTTTCGGCGTAGCGCGTCTTGACCCACCGGATGTGATAAAGCGTTGCCTCGGCGCGCCGAATGTCGCCCGAAAGTGCCCGGTAGCGTGTCGCCTGCCGCGCCTGGCGCTTGAGCGTTTCAAGCTGCACTTCGACCTGGGCGATGATGTCGTCGACTCGCTCAAGGTTCTGCTCGGCTGCCCGCAAACGCAATTCCGCCTCGTGCCGGCGCGAATGTAACCCCGAAATGCCAGCGGCTTCTTCGAGCAGCGCCCGGCGTTGGGTCGGCTTGGCGGCGATCAGCTCGCCGATCTGGCCCTGCCGTACAAGGGCAGGCGAGTGCGCGCCGGTCGAAGCGTCGGCAAACATCAGTTGCACGTCGCGCGCCCGCACGTCGCGGCCGTTGATTCGATAGACAGAGCCTTGCTCACGCTCAATGCGGCGGGAGATCTCTATGGTGTCGGCCGAATTGAAGGCCTGTGGCGCGGTGCGGTCGGAATTGTCGAGAACGACTGTAACTTCCGCCGAATTGCGGGCGGGCCGGTTGCCCGAGCCCGAAAAGATCACATCATCCATGCCCGAGGCGCGCATGGCCTTATATGAGCTTTCACCCATCACCCAGCGCAGCGCTTCGACGAGATTGGATTTGCCACACCCGTTGGGCCCGACGACTCCGGTGATTCCGGGTTCGAGAACGAGTTCAACGGGATCGGTAAAGGATTTGAAGCCTAAGAGCTTGAGGCGCGAAAATTTCATTCCGCGCCTCGAAAAAGGGCGGAGTTAGAGGCGATTCTCGATTTCGGCGGAAAGCCCTGCATAGTCAGGTGTGCCCTCGAACCTGTCCCCATTGATGTAGAAAGTCGGCGTGCCTTGCAGCCCGAATTCGTTGAGCGCCTGCTCGCGGGTCGCTTCGATAGCAGCCAACATTTCCTGGTCGGTCAAGACTTCCTCGAACCTTTCCTGTGTAAACCCGAATTGTTCTGCGATTTCGAAGATCGCCTGGCGCGGATTTTCGCTCGCGGCCCACACATTCTGGCTTTCCATATAGGCGCTGAGCACTTCGTTGTACTGGTCGCCAGCGGCTTCAGCCACCATGAAGACGGCCAGATCGAGCACGTTGCGGCGGAACGGCCGGGCAATAAAGCGGATCTTGCCAGTATCGATATAGTCTTCCTTGAGTTGCGGCAGAGCCGACATGTGGAAGGCCGCACAATGCGGGCAGGTCGGGGAGATATATTCGACCACAGTCACGCTCGCATCGACGCCGCCCATCGGACGATCGGCCAGAGGGGGATTGTTGATCGCATCGCCATTGATCGGTTCGATAGCCGATCCGTCATAGAGTGCGACGTCACCGCTGGCCTCAGGCTCGGCATCGTTGACGACATTGGCTGTCACTTCAGCCTCGGCACTGGAGTCGCTGCATCCATAGATGAGCGTGGCAAGTCCGACACTGGACCCGGCGATCAGCAGGTTTCTGCGATTGAGCGGCAATGGTTTGCTCCTTAATGGCTCAACAAATTATGGCGCACACTACACGGGGCGAATCCGGCGGCAAGGGGGCAGGACGTTCACATGCCGGTGAAATCGGGCACAAATAACCCGACAGACAGCTATCGGCCGCGTTTCCCCAAAACACCGCGCCCCAGTTTTTCCAACGCTTCGCGCAGGCCATCATCCTCGATGGTGCCCGTTTGCGCCCTTATGCTGTCAATCGCGGCGCGCGGCAAGGTCCGGGGAGGCTCGGGGCTTTTCGTTTCGGCCACCAGCGGCATGGGGGAGAGACGAACCGAGCCGACAATCAGATAGCCGAAATAGCGGTTTATGGCTGAAGCAATGGCCTGTCCTTCATGGGTCAGCGCCAGGCCGTGGCCCTCAAGACACCGCAGATGCAATATCGCCCCTTCTGGATCAGGGCGATCGCGGCGCGGCCAGACCAGCTTGTCGGGCATGGAAATCTTGTCCCAGGGCGGCGGCGCGATGGTTTGCCAATGGGCGATCAGGTCGCGGCCCGCAAATCCGCGCTTTTTGAGCGCCGGGTCGAGCGTTTTGCCGATCATGTCGCCCAGTTGAACCGTGCGGTTGCTGCGCTTTGGCGGTGGAGATTTGCTAGCCATGCTTGCGCCAATGTCCTTTGGCTCTGTAGGTGTTCAATATGGCCCAGACCGCTTCCATGCAACACTCCGAAATTTCTGCCATTGATGCGGACGCAGTTCTCGATTGGTACGATCGCCACGCGCGCGATCTGCCCTGGCGCGTCTCGCCCGCAGATCGGGCCCGAGGCGTAAAGCCGAACCCCTATTTCGTCTGGCTGAGCGAGATCATGCTTCAGCAGACGACCATCGCCGCGGTGCGCAAATATTTCGCGGCTTTCACAAGGCTCTGGCCCACCGTTCAGGATCTCGCCGCCGCTCCGCTCGATGACGTGCTCGTGCAATGGGCAGGGCTTGGCTATTATGCCCGCGCCCGCAATCTTCATGCCTGCGCTACCGCCGTCGTTGTCCATCACGGGGGAGTATTTCCCACGACAGCTGCCGCCCTGCGCGATCTCCCGGGCATCGGCGACTACACAAGCGCTGCCATCGCCGCCATCTGTCATGACGAGCGCGTGGCCGTGGTCGATGGCAATGTCGATCGTGTGATTGCCCGCTATCTGGCTTTGTCAAAGCCGGTGCGTGAGGAAAAGCCTCTGGTCCGCGCCACGGTGCAAAATGCAGTGCCTGGGCGCGCCGGCGATTTTGCCCAGGCCATGATGGACCTTGGCGCCACGATCTGCGCCCCGCGCCGCGCAAATTGCCTTTTGTGTCCGCTTGAACCGGACTGCCGGGGAACAAAAACCGGAAATCCCGTGGCTTTCCCGGTCCCGCCGGCAAAGGCAGAAAAGCCGCGGCGGCACGGCCATGCCTTCGTCATCCGCCACCCGGACGGCAAAGTTTTCCTCCGCCAGCGCGGGCCGAAGGGCATGCTGGCCAAAATGACCGAAACGCCGGGCAGCGCGTGGGGCGATGTCGAATCCGTCGTTTCCTTGCCATTTTCCGGAGATTGGCGCGCGGTCGGAGAGGTCAACCACACCTTCACTCATTTCCACCTCACCCTGACCGTCTGGTCGATCACAGCCGACAACCCTCTCGACGAGGGTTGGTGGGCCGAGGAGACGATGCTGGACAGCGAGGCCCTGCCCAGCCTGTTTCGCAAAGTGCTCAAGACTGCGGGTATTCGATAATCGCTCATGCCCGCAGCGGTGTGCGCCATGAGACAAAAAAAGCCCCCGGACTAAGACCGGGGGCCAGAATGCCTGACTGATTGGAGGTCAAAATCAGGCAGAAAGCTTTTCCATGCGAGCCCGGATGTGCTCGCGAAGCGTATCGAGGGGGGCGAGCTTGCTGCCGTCCTCATAGTGCCAGAAGGTCCAGCCGTTACAGGCCTCAAATCCCTGAACGAGAGCGCCGACCCGGTGGATTGACCCACTTTTGTCGTCGCTGATCAGTGAACCGTCGGCACGAACCACTGCAGAATAACGCCTGCCAGCGTCGAAAAGTTTCGTGCCCGGTGCGATCAATCCCTGCTCGAGCAGCGAACCGAATGGAATGCGCGGTGCAGACCGCTTGGGCACTGTAGTTTCAATGGCATTCAAATCGTGCGGTTTGATGGCGGCAATGCGTTTCAAAGCTGCATTTATATAGGCGTTTTCGCGTTCGATACCGATGAAATGCCGTCCCAGTTTCTTGGCAACGGCACCAGTCGTGCCTGTGCCAAAGAACGGATCGAGCACCACATCGCCCGGTTTTGTCGTGGCCATCAGTACGCGATAGAGCAGCGCTTCGGGCTTTTGGGTCGGATGGACCTTTTCATCATTGGCATCCTTGAGCCGCTCACCGCCCGTGCAAATGGGGAACAGCCAGTCCGAACGCATCTGGGTATCGTCATTGGAAAGCTTGAGCGCCTCATAGTTGAAGGTGGGGCGACTCTTCTGGCTCCGTGAGGCCCAGATCAGGGTTTCATGGGCGTTGGTGAACCGCGTGCCTCGGAAATTGGGCATCGGGTTGGCCTTGCGCCACACGACGTCGTTGAGCATCCAGAACCCCAGATCCTGCAGCGCTGCGCCCACCCGAAAAATGTTGTGATATGAGCCGATCACCCAGATCGCGCCATTGGGTTTCAGGATACGGCGCGCCGCGGCCATCCAGGCGCGAGTGAACGCGTCGTAATGGGCAAAGCTCTCGAACTTGTCCCATTCGTCGTCGACAGCATCGACCTTGGACTGGTCGGGGCGCGTCAGGCCTTCTTCGAGTTGCAGGTTGTAGGGAGGATCGGCAAAGATCAGGTCCACCGAGGCTTCGGGAAGCGCATTCATGTGCGCGATGCAGTCACCAACCAGGATCGTGTCGATGGGGAGGTGGCTTTCAAGAGCCTCCGGCGCGCGTTTCCGCGCCGCTGAACCGGTACGCAACATACTGATAACCCTAACGCAAAACTAACACGCCATTTCTACAGCGTTAGGGTTAAGCGCCGCCTAAATGTTAGGGTTAACTTGGGGTTAACTTGGGGTTAAGGGCGATCAGCGCCGCGCTGCCAGCACTGGCGCAAAGCTCATCCGGTGCATCTCGCAGGGCCCGTGAGTGGCAAGCGCTTCAAGATGCAGCGCAGTGCCATAGCCCTTGTGCTGACCGAAGCGGTAGTGCGGAAGCCCGACATCCATGATGTGGCACATCCGATCGCGAACCACTTTGGCGACGATGGACGCCGCAGCAATCGAGAGTGACTTTCCATCGCCCCCGATCACGAACTGCCCAGTGCATGAGAGGCCCTCGGGAACGTCCCGCCCGTCGATCAGTGCCATGTCGGGTCGAACGGGCAGGGCATCGAGTGCCTGGCACATTGCCCACAGCGTGGCGCCGCGAATATTGAGGCGGTCGATCACCTCGACCGATGCGGCGCAAAACCCCACTTGCGCTGTCGCCATGATCTGGGCGAACAGCGCTTCGCGCTTCTCTTCGGTGAGCTTTTTGGAATCGTTGAGCCCCTCGGGAATTGCCAGGGGGTCCAGAACAACTGCGGCGGCGACCACCGGTCCCGCCAACGGCCCGCGCCCGGCCTCATCGATCCCCGCAACCATCGCATGACCGCCGGCCAGCGCCGCGGCCTCCAGCTCGTAGCTGGGTGCATCAACGACCAGAGGTTTCGAATCACTTTTGGGCATGTCTCGAACCAACCCGATTTTTACGGCTCGATAAAGCCCCTTCACTCAGAGCGCAGCGTCACCCATTTCCGCCGCCACTCCGGCGCGTCGAATGGCTCGGGCCAGTACTCGGTGATCCGAACGATCCGATCGTCGGCGCATTCAAAGATTGATACGGCGAGGGCTCCGATCGTGCCGTCCGAAACCCGTGTTTCGGTGATCGCATGACCGCCAGAACCGATTACCCGTTCCACCTTGAAGGTCCATTTGCCATGAGCGGGATAGTTCTCGTTGATCGCGACAAAATCATCCCCCGAACCGATAACTTCACCCGATTGCGGCCAGATAATTTCGATGTTGTCGGCAAACAGAGCAGCGGCGAGCGTCCACTCATTGGTGCCCATCCGCCACCAGAATTCCTGTGCCAGTGTCGCCGCGTCCGTCACCCGTCTTCTCCTCGCTTATCTGAAAACGCAGGATATTCCGCTCCATAACACTTCGATTTCGGCCTTTGTTCCCGGCCCGTCCGCAATGCCGAACAGATCTTCGCCGCCAAATTCGTGCCCCAGGCTCGATTCAAAAGTCTCGACCGGCCCTGCCAGCGTCTCGAGCTCTTGCACCGGTGCGCCGATGGCCGGCCCGCTGGCAAATGTCGCTGAACTCTCGGCCGAGGCCGACCAGCCAACAAAGGTTTCGTCCTGAAAATGAAGGGTCACGCCGTTGCCAAAGCGCGCATAATCGATCGGGCCAGCGCCACACTCTTCCATGCGCCCCTGTTCGACGGCGTCACCCCAAAGCTTTGTGGCCGATTTTACGGTATCGGTCTGACTGGTCACATTCATCCCGATACGAACGGACTCATATGCCGTTTCCGCGTCCAGACCGCCGGGGGTCAGGTAGAGTGCCGGGCTTTCCTGCGCCCATCCCGCCCCCATCGGCATGACCAACACAAGAACAGCCCATGCCAGTCGCTTTCCGGCCATATCCGATGATCCTCCGCTCGGGATTGGTCGATCCTATCAGAAGAGACTCAGTTGCGCTGTCTCCTTTTGCGGGTGCGCAAAAAGGTCGGTGCGCAACGGCATCGCGTCCTCCTCCAGCCCCAGCCGGGCGGCAGCCTTTTCAAATCGCTGCTGCATCAGCACTGCGTAGGGCCCTTCGCCTGTGAAGCGCGAGCCGAACCGCGGGTCATTGTCACGTCCGCCGCGATAGTCCCGCACGAGGTTCATTACGTGCTTGACCTTGTCGGGGTAGGTCTTGAGCAACCACTCTCGGAAAATGTCGCGCACTTCGCCGGGCAACCGCAACAGGATCATGGAAGCCGTCGTCGCCCCCTGCGCCTTGCCCGCATCGAGAATGCGTTCGAGCTCGTGATCGTTAACCGCCGGAATCATGGGCGCGGCCATGATGCGGGTGGGAATGCCCGACTCGGAAAGCAGCTTGATCGCTTCGAGCCGCCGCGATGGCGTGGACGCCCGTGGCTCCATAAAGCGCGACAGCCGGTGATCCATCGAGGTCACTGAAATACCCACCGAAACCAGGCCGAGCTTGTTGAGTTTGGTCAGGATATCGAGGTCTCGTACGATCAGCGCTGATTTGGTGACAATGGTCACAGGATGCTTCGCCTCGAGCAGTACCTTGAGCACCGAACGCATGATCTTGTACTTGCGCTCCAGCGGCTGGTAGGGGTCCGTATTGGTGCCGATGGCGATGGGTTTTGGCTTGTAGCGCGGATTGGCCAGCTCGGCCCGCAGCAATTCTGCAGCGTTGACCTTCACATAGATGTCGCGCTCGAAATCGATCCCCGCCGAGTGGCCCAGATAGGCGTGCGTCGGGCGGGCAAAGCAGTACGAGCACCCGTGCTCACACCCACGGTAAGGATTGATCGAACGGTCGAACCCGATATCGGGGGAGACATTGCGCGTAATGATGGATTTGGCCCGCTCGATATGCTCGCGCGTTTCGAAACCTTCCTCGGGTTCAGGTTCCCATCCATCGGCGAACATTTCGCGCTTGTGCGGCTCGAACCGCCCGCTTTCATTGCTGGCCGCACCGCGCCCGCGCAGCTTTGGCGTCTCCAGCATGGGTCGGCTCAACAGGTCCACGTCACGCGTCCCGAAAAGGCGACGCCGCGCTTCGCTATGGCTCACATTGGGTCCTATTTCGGCCATGACTGGCGCTCCCATCGGAAAGACAAAGGAACAAGCCGAATCGTGGCTCGCCCGTTCCATTAACCCTAGCGAAAGGATCGGAACGAAACAAGAACAAAGATGTAAGTTGTGGTTAGCGCTCGTTGAGACGCGGCATCACTTCGATGAAGTTGCAGGGTACATGCCGACTGTCGAACTGGTACTTCAGGATCGCCTCCCAGGCATCCCGACAGGCCCCGCGCGATCCTGGCAGGCAAAAGACGAATGTGGTGCCGATGAGCCCAGCCGTGGTCCGCGATTGGATGGACGAGGTGCCGATGGTCGTGGCCGAATACTGGTGAAACAGCACGGAAAACCCGTCCATGCGCTTGTCGAACAGAGGCTCGACGGCCTCTGGCGTTACATCGCGGCCCGAAAAGCCGGTCCCGCCGGTCGTGAGCACAACATCAATGCCTTCCTCCTCCACCCAGGCCTTGACCTGATTGGCGATCGCGTCCCGGTCATCGGTGACCACAGCCCGCTCGAACACCCGATGGCCATCTCCCTCGATCATTTCCCGGAGCAGGGCTCCGGACGTATCTGTCTCGAGCGTGCGCGTATCGGAAACCGCCAGTATGGCAAATGTTACCGGCACAAAGGGGTGACTGTCGTCGATCTTGTAGGGAAACATGGTTCAACCTTGTTGCGGTTCGATGCCGTCCGGGGAGGGCGCTTCTCCGGCATCTTCTTCGAACTCGAACCCGTTCTCCTCCGAGCGCGGGTCGAGATTGAGCGTTTCGCCCGTCACCAGTCGTTCCGAAGGCATGGGCTGGAACGGTGCCCGATCCTCGGCAGGAGCAGCATCGCGGATCCGCATACGGAAATAGGCGGTTGCGGCAAGCGCCCCGTGAAAAGCCACCGGCACTATGAACATCGCCACCGGTCCCAACCATTGCATGGTCATAGAGGCGACAATCGGCCCCAGCATCTGCCCTGAGCCCAAAACCAGCAGCATGCCCGAGGCAATCTTTGCGAAGCTGCCGTCATCGGCAAAGTCGTTGGCATGCGCCACGGCGATGGCGTAGAGCGAATAGGCCGCCAGCCCATAGAGGGCGAACAACCCATAGAGCAGGAGATTCTCGCCCGGATTGAGCAGGATGGCCAAGATGCCTGCTACGGAACCGATGATCGCAACGCCCATCATCACCTTGCGTCGGTCTATCCTGTCGGAAAGCCGTCCAAGGGGTACCTGCGCGATCGCCCCCGCGACAATGGCGAGGCTCATCAGATAGGCGATCGTCGCCGTCGAAAACCCGCGCTCGATACCATAAACCGGTGCCAGGGTGCCGAAGGCCCCGTTGGCCATGCCCACCGAAAAGGCTGCCACCACGGCAATGGGGGACGTCTGGTAAAGTGTGCGGACATCGAGGCTCACGGCCTGCAGCGGAGCTGGCTGCGGCGTGCGGGTGACAGCCGTCGGCAGCACCGCCGCGATATAGGCGATGGCGGCCAGAACGAAAGGGATATATCCGGCTACGCCTGTTGCCGCGATGATCATCTGTCCAGCGGTCGACGCAAACAGCGTCACGCTCACATAGATCGAGAACGTGGTGCCGCGGCTTTCGTTGTCCGAAACCTCGTTGAGCCAGCTCTCCACCACCATGGCTGCCCCGGCAAAGCAGAAGCCTGAAAAGATGCGCAGGAAAATCCATGCTGCGTCGTGAACGAAAATGAGGTTGAGCAGAATGGTCATGCAGGCAATGGCCGCCATGACGGCATAGGCCCGTATGTGGCCCACTCGGCGCACCAGATGAGGCACGGAAATCGATCCGGAAATGAATCCGATGGACCAGCCGGTCCCGATCAGGCCCAGCGCCAGCAGGGAAAACCCCTCTTCGGCCCCGCGCACTGGCAAAATAAGCCCGTGCATCCCTCCTGCAATCATCAGCAGGGCGGACGACATCAAAAGTGCGGAAATCTTGACCATTTGCGACATGTGGGGACCTTGGGCGGTTCTCTTGTTTGAGGCGCAGGTTAGCGCGTTCATCCGGTCGTGCCTACCGCGCAAACGTGACCGCATTGCAATTCGTTTCTGCAAAGGCCGAAAAATTGTTCCTCCGCTTGTCAGGTCCGGGAAACGGGGCTAGCCATAGAGCCGACCTTCCTGCCCACGCGCATCATTTTTTCTCCGAAAGCTTTATCCGGTGTCCGAGTCTGCCCAGTCCCCGTCCGCAACCGCGATGCCCCGCCGGAACGTGATGCTGGGCATTGGGCTCAAAGTCGCCTCGGTCTTCGTTTTTGTTGCCATGAGCGCCGTCATCAAGGGGGCTGAAGGGGTCCCGGTCGGCCAGTTGATCTTTTTCCGCTCGGCCTTTGCGCTGGTCCCGGTCTTTCTCATCCTGGGCATGCGTGGGCAGTTGCTGGACGGCTTCAAGACGACGCGGCTCGGCTCTCACATCCTTCGCGGCATCCTGGGAACAGGCGGCATGATCCTGATCTTTTTTGGCCTTACGCGCCTGCCGCTCCCCGAAGCCACAACCATCAACTACGCGACGCCTCTGTTCATCGTCATTTTCTCGGCCGTGTTCCTGCGCGAAAAGATCAGGCTGTTCCGCTGGAGCGCGGTGGTGGTGGGGCTCGTTGGGGTCATCATTATCATGTGGCCGCGCCTGACCTTCCTCTCAAGCGATGCCGCGACGCTCGGGCCACAGGCGATCGGTGCCCTCGCAGCGTTTTCCGCCTGCATGGTCTCGGCAGCTGCAATGCTCACAGTGCGCAATCTGGTCAAGACGGAGCGCAGCGCCACCATCGTCATCTATTTTTCGCTGGTCAGCACGGTCATTGGTCTGGCTTCTATACCCTTCGGCTGGTTGCCGTTGAGCCTCGAAGAAGCCTTGATCCTCATGGGGGCCGGCGTTTGCGGTGGCGTGGGGCAGATTCTTCTGACCGAGAGCTATCGCCACGCCGAACTGACCACCGTCGCTCCGTTTGAATATTCCTCGATGATCCTCTCGATCGCCATCGGCTTTCTGGTTTTCCACGAAGTGCCGACCATCGAAATGCTGATCGGGGGCAGTATCGTCACCGCCGCCGGCATCTTCATCATCTATCGCGAGCACATGCTCGGCCTCGACCGGGCCAAGGTGCGCAAGGTGTCCAGCCCGGTTTAGGAGCGCTGCCAGCAAAAGTGGTCCCACTTTTGCGGTTCGGCGGCACGACCAGATAAGAATCTGGTGCGGTCTTATCCGAACATCAGAGTCCGGTGACACGCCGCGCCGGCCATTGCTCCGTCTCCTACGGCCAGCGGCACCGATCCGGCTGCCCGCGCAGCGTCTCCGCAGGCAAAAACGTGTGGCACGCTGGTCTGTTTCATCTCGTCGGTTACGATCTGGCGCCCATTGGGCAATTCCTCGATGGCACAGCCCAGCTGTTCGGCAATGGGGCTCGATGGAGAAACAATCGAGGCAACGAACAGTCCATCAAACGAGAGAACCCGCCCGTCGGTGAGCCGTACGTCGGCCCTTCCCGTGATCTCGGCGATCGTTCCGGTTTCCAACGCTGTGCCACGGGCAGCAAGCTGAGCCAATTGATCAGCGTCGGGCTCGAACGTTCCGTTGGGCAGAAAAATCGTCTGCCCCCAATCGGGCAGCATCAGGGCGTGATGCATGGATATGGCGCCGACACCGACAACCCCGATTTTCCCCTGATTGAGCTCATAGCCGTGACAATAGGGGCAGTGGAAGACGCTCTGCCCCCACCGCTCTTTGAGGCCGGTGATCTCGGGCAGCGTGTCGGTCACCCCATGCGCAAGGATCAGCCGTTTGCCTGCAAAATTCCGCCCGTCCTCAAGCGTGACCGTAAACCCGTCCTCGGCCCTTGCCGCGCTGGTGGCGTTGCCCTCGATCGAGGTTAGGGTCGGATAGGCCGCCAACTGCACGCCGGCCTGTGCCGCGATTACGTCGGGCGCCACTCCGTCCTGGGTCAGAAAGCCATGTGAATGACTGGCAAACCGGTTGCGCCGTTTGCCCCCGTCGATGACCAGAACATTGCGTCGTGCGCGGACCAGGGGAAAGGCGGCCGACATACCTGCATAGCTGCCGCCAACGATGATGACGTCGTAAATCATGGAAAACCTCGATAGCTACCGACCCGCCACCGGCAGGGTCATCTCGTAACCTCGTATATTACGTAATATGAAGAGTTACAAGATGCTGACGAGGCGATAGTGGCTATCGAGGCAGGTATTTCCGCCAGTTGTGCTGTTCGACAAAGCCCAGAACTTCGCGGACTTTCCGGTTGGAGATTGGCGCTTCATTTGGCCCCATCTCTCGCATGATCGGTGTATTGGGTGCCCATTTTGCCAGAAAGTCCGTCGTCGGCTCGTCTGCAGTGATCGTATCGTTCACCGCATTGAACACTTCAAAGCCCAGCCCGTCCTTTGCAATGGCAAGATCGACGATCTGGCCCAGATCGCGTGCATCGATATAGCTCCAGGCATTGCGCTTGCGCGAGGCGGGGTTGGTGAGGAAGTTCTTGAACTTGGGGTATTCATGCGGCTCGACCACATTGCCGATCCGCAGCGCGTAAATATCGGCGCCCGAGCGCATGGCGAACGCCCGGGCCGTTTTTTCATTGACCACCTTGGACAGCCCGTAGCTGTCCATCGGGTCGACGTCATAGTCTTCCTCGAGCGGAAAGCAGTGGTAATCCTTGTCGCCCTCGGCAAAGCAGACCCCATAGGTCGTCTCGCTTGAGGCGATGATGATTTTCCGGATCCCCAGTTTCACCGCCGCTTCGATCACATAGTAGGTCGAAACGGTATTGGCCTGGAATGTCACATTGTCCGGCTTGAGCAGAATGCGGGGCACGGCGGCAAAATGCACAACCGCATCAACCGGGGCAGGGCCATTTCCACTCTCAAGACCTTCAAATCCGAAATGCATCGAGAGCGCATTGAACGCCTCTCCGCTGTTGGTCAGGTCGGCTGACAGCGTGTTGACGCCCGGATGGTCGAGCGGCCGCAGATCGATATTGAAGACCTCGTGTCCTTGATCAAGCAGATAAGGAACAACATGACGGCCGGCTTTCCCGCTGCCACCGGTAAAGACGATGCGTTTGCCCAAAGCGAAAATCCTTCTGGTTAGGTTTCCAGCGCCGCCTTGACCGAAAGCAGGTCGGCCCAGGCGAGCCGTTTTGCGGCCGGCTGGCGTAACAAATATGCCGGATGCAGCGTTGCCACCGCGCGCATTGAATGGGAGCCGACCGTCAGGTCACGCCATTGCCCACGCAATCGTGTGATCCCGGTATTGGTTTCGAAAAGCGTCGATGCTGAGGCCCCGCCCAGCGCCACCAGCACTTTGGGGGCGACGAGTTCGATCTGCCGATAGAGAAACGGCAGGCATACGGCAACTTCCGATGGCGACGGCGTCCTGTTGCCCGGTGGCCGCCAAGGAACGGTGTTGGCGATATAGACCTTGGTCCGGTCCAGCCCGATGGCACCCAGCATCCGGTCGAGCAATTGCCCTGATCGGCCCACGAACGGCTTGCCCTGCAAGTCCTCTTCGCGCCCCGGCGCCTCGCCCACCAGCATGATCTCGGCATCCGGGTTTCCATCGGCAAACACCAGATTTGTGGCCCGCAGTTTCAGCCCGCACCCGTCGAAGGTTTCGAGCATGCCGCGCAATTGCTCAAGGCTTGTGGCGCTCGACGCCATTGCGCGCGCCTCGCTTGGATCGACATCTGCCGGGCCGCCCGCCACGGGCAGGGGCGGGGTCGCGGGCTGCGCCGCTTGCGCTACGATGGACGGGGCGGTCCGCCGCTGAGAGGGAGCGGGCTTGATTGCCGACTGTGCAAACCGGTCCACCGGCTCTTCACCAACCGCGATATCGATCCCCGCCGCGACGTACCAGTCGAGCGTGGCCAGAATTTCTTCGCGATTTAGCTGTCGATTTGTCATGTCAATTTTTGTTATGTCACACCGCGACCTGCGCTTCCACCTCACTTGGGAATGACTTATGGCCGATGCGATCGAACGCGAGATGATGGAAACCGGCGTGGTGATCGTCGGTGCCGGCCCGGCCGGACTGTCGGCGGCCATTGCGCTGAAACAGAAATCCCCCGATCTCGAAATCGTCGTCGTTGAAAAATCCGCCGATATCGGCGGTCATATCCTTTCAGGTGCCGTCATGGACCCTGCTGGTCTTGACACCCTAATCCCCGATTGGCGCGAAAAAGGCGCCCCGGTCGGTCCCGACGTCACCGAGGACAGCTTCGTCTATCTCACCGAAAAATCTGCCATCGCTTTCCCCGATCTTCTGATTCCACCGATCATGAAGACAAAGGGCGCTGTCATCATTTCACTCGGCGATCTGTGCCGCTGGCTGGCCGAACAGGCCGAGGCGCTAGGGGTTGATATCTTCCCCGGTACCGCCGCGGCTGATTTTATTACCGGCGAGAATGGCGAAATCCTCGGTATCGTCACCGGCGATATGGGCGTTGCCCGTGACGGAAGCCAGAAGCCGACCTTCACCCCCGGCATCGAACTGCGCGCCAAATATACACTTATCGCTGAGGGCGCTCGCGGATCGCTCGCCAAGCGCCTGATCGCGAAATTCGGTCTGGCGGAGGGCCGCGCCGCCCAGAAATACGGGCTAGGCATCAAGGAAATCTGGGAAATTGATCCGGCAAAACACAAGCCGGGCAAGGTCACCCATTTCATGGGCTACCCCATGGGCAACTCCACCAGCGGTGGCGGCTTTTGCTATCACGCTCAGGACAACAAGATCTATCTGGGGCTGGTCGCCCATCTCGACTACGAGAACCCCACATTTTCACCGTTCGGTGAATTCCAGCGCTTCAAGCAGCATCCCGAAATCGCCAAACTGCTCGAAGGCGCCACCTGTCTTTCCTACGGCGCGCGCGCGCTGACGTCGGGCGGCTGGCAATCGATTCCCAAAATGGCCTTCCCGGGAGGAGCGCTGATCGGGTGCTCGGCTGGTTTCATGAACGTGCCGCGTTTGAAGGCCATCCATAACGCCATCCGCTCAGGTATGGCCGCCGCCGCCGAAGTTGCAAGCGCCATTACCGCCGGCCGCGCCAATGACGAAATCGCAACGCTGGACGAAGCAATTCTCTCCACCGGCATCCGCGATGATCTCTATCCCGTCCGGGCCGTCAAGCCGCTCTGGAGCAAGCTGGGCACCTTTGTGGGGGTCGGGCTGGCCGGCGCCGATATGTGGGTTTCGAGCCTCGCCAAACTCTCTCCCTTGGGTGGCCTGGTTTCCGACAAGCCCGATTTCGCGCGGCTTAAGCCGATCGCCGAAGTGACCCCCATCGCCTACCCCAAGCCGGATGGCAAAACCAGTTTCTCGCGCACCGAATCGGTCTATCGCGCCAATATCGCCCATGAGGAGGATCAGCCCGTCCATTTGCGGCTGACCGATCCCGAAGTGCCGATTCGGGACAACCTCCCCAAATATGGCGAACCCGCGCCGCTCTATTGCCCGGCCGGGGTTTACGAGGTGGTCGAGGAAGCGGGCGATCCGGTGTTCAGGATCAACGCCCAGAACTGCGTGCACTGCAAGACGTGCGACATCAAGGACCCGGCCCAGAACATCAACTGGGTGCCACCCGAAGGCGGAAGCGGCCCCAACTATTCGGGAATGTGAAAATCGCGTGAGCCGCCAAGGCTTGCGGCCCCCGTGCATTTGCGTGAAAAGGTCTCGTTAGCCGTTGCGCCCAACAATCGACAGGATTGCCGCGTTTGGCTATTGGAGATGATGGGTCGGTTTTGGCCTGCAAAGCGAGGAGTTCAGGAACAATCGTGCTAAAGCTGCTTAAACGGCCGATCCATGCCCTGGTCGTCGCCGCGCTCTTTGTCGGCGTTCCACTTTCGCCTTCTTTCGCGCAGCAGGACGTCCTGCCTATGCGCGTGTCGAGTACTATGGGCAGCTATCTGGCCGGGCTTGCCGCCATTGATGCGCTCGATGCGCGCCGCGCCGCGTCGCTGTTCATGCAGGCGGCAGAGCGTGACTGGGAGAACCCGGTCTACTCCAGCCAGGCTTTCCTTGCCTATCTGCTGGCCGGGGAGATTTCAGAAGCGGCCACCATGGCCCAGCATGTCGTCGATCTGAACCCCGAAGACGAGCTCGCTCATCTTGTTCTGGGGTCCGTTGCGCTCAAGCAGCGCCGTTACGCCTCGGCCGATCAGTTGCTCTCGCGCGTGCCGGAGGCCTCGCTGGTCGGCATCATCGCCTCGGTTACCCGCGCCTGGGCCAAGGTCGGCGAAGGCGATATGGACGCTGCAAACGCTATTCTCAGCCAGGTCGGGCAGGGCGGGTTTGGCGAGTTCATCATCTTCCATCGTGCCATTCTGGCCGATGTCGGCGGTGAGCGAGAAGCAGCGATCGATCTGGCCCGCGAGGCTTACGAGCTCGATCCGCTCGTTCCGCGCATCGCCGAAGCCTACATCCGTATGCTAGGCAATGCAGGACGGTTCGAAGAAGCGCAGGCCGTGTTGGACGCCTTTGCTGAACAGGGTGTCGAACATCCAGTGGTCGATTCCCTGCGCGAGCCTATCGCCAACGGCAAAAGGCCCGGACTTTTTGCCGGATCCGTCCAATCGGGCGCTGCTGAAATGCTTCATGGTCTGGGCACGGCACTGGCCCGCGACGGTTCGATTCAGCTCGGCGTCGGCTTCCTGCGGCTTGCCAACTACCTTGATCCCGAAGCGGCGATCATTTCAATTTCACTTGGTGAGCTTTTGGCCAGCGCCGGGCGCTATGACGAGGCCGACGCGATCTTCGAGGCCGTCCCCAACGATTCTCCCCTGCGTATCAACGCGCTGGTGCGCCTCGCTGAAAACATCGATCTGCGGGGCGATCGTGAAGCCGCCATTTCCCGTCTTCAAAATATCGCTGTCTCCCACCCCGACAATCAGGAAGTGCAGGGTATCCTGGGCGACACGCTGCGTTACGCCCAACGGTGGGAAGAGGCGGCAGAGGCCTATTCAGAGGTCATAGATCGGCTTGATCCTGCCCGTCCCAACGATTGGCGCTTCTATTATGTGCGCGGCATTTCCTATGAGCGCGCCAAGCAGTGGGAACGGGCCGAAGCCGACTTTCTCAAGGCGCTCGAACTGCGGCCCAACCACCCCGATGTCCTGAATTATCTCGGCTATACCTGGGTGGATCGCGGCGAGAACCTTGAAGAGGCGCTCAAGATGATCGAGCAGGCCGTCGAACTCTCACCGCGCAACGGCTATATCGTCGACAGTCTGGGCTGGGCCTTCTATAAGCTGGGCCGCATAGACGAGGCCGTTGAAGTGCTCGAGGACGCTGTCAATCTTTTGCCTGCGGACCCTGAAATCAACGACCATCTGGGTGATGTGTACTGGGTGGCCGGGCGCGAGCGCGAGGCCATGTTCCAGTGGCGCATTGCCATTGACGTAGATGAAGAAGGCGCGGTTACCGAACGCGCCACGCCAAAGCTGCTCCACGGGCTGGACCCAAGCGCACCCATCGGGGATTAATGCCGGTAACCGAACCCGCACCGGCCAAGGTCAACCTCGCGCTCCACGTTGTCGGGCGCCGGGACGATGGTTTTCATCTCCTCCATAGCCTTTGCGTATTCACCGAACTTGCCGATCTGGTTTCGGCGGCGCCAGCGCGCAAGGACCGGCTTCACGTCTCGGGCCCGTTTGCTACCGATTTGCCCAATGGGCGTGGAAACCTCGTCATCCGGGCTCTCGAAAAGTTCCGGGTGCGCTTCCCAGATCACTTGCCGGAGGGCATCGAGATTCATCTCGAAAAGCACCTCCCCATCGCCGCCGGGCTGGGCGGAGGATCAGCCGATGCCGCCGCTGTGCTGCGCGTTCTCGCTCGGATGAGCGAGCAGCCGGTGGCCGATTCAGACATCTTTGCACTCGCCGCAACGCTGGGTGCCGATGTGCCCATGTGCCTTTTGAGCCGGCCCTGCGAGGTGACCGGCATCGGCGAAAATATCGCCCCGCTTGCGACCTTCCCCCAGATGCATCTGGTTCTGGTCAATCCTCTCGAACAGGTTTCCACTCCGGACGTGTTCAAGCGGCTGAGCCAAAAGCACAACCCACCCATGCCCGAGCTTCCCACCCAACTCGACCGCGCTGCACTGCTCTCGCTCTGGCTTGCCGATACCCGCAACGACCTCGAAGCACCCGCTGCCGAGTTGGTGCCGTCCATCCCACCCATCGTAAAGGCGCTTGCGGCCACTTCGGGCTGTGTGACGGCGCGTATGTCCGGCTCGGGCGCCACGTGCTTCGGCCTTTACGGCAGCGCCGCCGCCGCCCATCAGGCGGCCCATGATTTGCGTGAACGCTTCTCGGGCTATTGGGTCGCCGCCACGCCGCTGCTTGGGCAATAAGCCCCTACCAGCCTCCGCCGCCTCCGCCACCGCCGCCGCCGCCGGAGGATCCGCCGCCGCCCGAGCCCGACGAGCTCGATGCTTGCGGCTGGGACGAGATCATGGCTGCGCTGAGCCCGGTCGCAACCCCGCCCATGGTGCGTGCGAAATTGCCTGAGGAAAAATCACCACCCCTGTACCAGTGCGGAGAGTAGTCGGTGCCCGCATCCTTGACCGCGTGACGGGCAAGATCGTTCTCGAAACGCGTGGACCAGGGCTTTTCCACGCCCAGTGCCATGGCGTAGGGCAGAATGGCTTCAAAACGCGAAACGCTCATTTCTGGCTCGCCCTGCAGATTGAGGCGCTCTTTCTCCGCGATCTCGAGATACATTTTGAACCCATCGATTTCGTCCATGACCTTGCGGCCGTGCACCGTCGGCGCCCGCATCAGAACCGCAAACACCAGCGTCACGGCAATAATGGTGATTGCTGCCACGAACGGAAAATCGATAGTGGTGAAATCGAGGACGTCCAAAGCGAAGGCGCCTGAATTGGCAAAGAAAACTCCCATGATGGCCAGGCCAAAAAAGCGCCCGATCCCGCTGCCCTGCCAGAACGACCGGGCTGCGGTGCCGATGATCGACAGAAACACGGCTGCGAAGGCGGCAAAAAAGACAAACAACGGATCGAGCACGCCGGTAATCACCATCGCCACCAGCGACAAGATACCGATCAGAACCCCGCCCACGATGTAAATCCGATGATTGTTGAAATAGACCGTGCGGTTTTCCGCTTCCAGCGCTGCAATGAAATTTGTCTTTGTCTTGCTCAGCTCCGGGCCGCTCGATTTGTCGATGGTCACCGGGCTCATCGCCTTGAGGTCTCCATAGATGACCGCCTCGCCCGGCGGCAGGCGGTCCTTGGGATATCGTCCCGTCACCGTCAGGGTGTTCTTTTTTCCCTGTTTGTCTATTTCGATCAGTTCTTTGGTGGCCAGTGAAATCAGCGCCGCCGAAAAGGCTGTCCAGCCTGCTTTGCCCCATCCCATGGTATGGACGTAGTGGACAAGTGCCGGGGAAAAACCCTGGGGCGGGTAAAATCTGGGAAATATGACTCCTTTGGCGGGATCGCGCCCCACTGCGCCCCAAGCCAAGGCGTTGTAGGCGACGACGATCAGGAGCATTGCCAGTGGGACCACATAATCGCGGTAATCGGAAAGCCAGAACACCAATGCATCGGTGCCTTCAGGCGCAGTGAGAATGCCCTTCTCGAACGATACCGAAACGGTCAGTCCTTCGCCGGGCCGCAGCGCCCGCGTCACCGTGAACCGGGCCCGCCGGTCATCCAGCCGCTCGGTCGAACTGTCGGCGCCGCTCACTCCGAATTCGCCGGTATAGGCGTTGAGCTCGGTAATCTGGGCGCCCTCGGGCAGGATCACCAGCGCCCGGGGCCGCAGGATCGGAAAACTCCAGTAATTGCCTGTGGCGTTCCAGTAGAATTCGTCATGATCGTTAAACATCCGCGCCGCGCGATCCATGCGATAGACGATTTCGTATCGATGAACGCCTGTCGGCAGGAAGATATCGGCCGACCCGATCCGAATGCGCTGCCCGCCCGAAATACCCTCGACCGCAAAAGGTTCGGCAGCCCCGTTGCGCGTCACCGAAACCACTTCGAACGGCAGCCGGATGGTCCGCCCATCTGGCGTTTCCAGCAGCGTCGGAATATCGCGGAATATCCCGCGTCGGATCTCATTACCTTCAGCGTTGACAGCGATCTGCTCGGTGATCGTCACGGACGTGTCGGCATGCACTTCGAAAATCGCGTTGAATTCGCGGATTTCCTCGCGCGCCAATGCCGGACCGGCGCAAATGAGCAAGATCAGGGCAAGAACGAAGCGATACATCGGCCTTACTGGAACTTGACCTGCGGCACCGCACGGTCCGCTTCGTTTTCCAGCTCGAAATACTCCGCCTTTTCGAACTTGAAGACATTGGCAACGATGTTGGAAGGAAACGATTCCACGGCAATGTTGAGATTGCGCACGGCACCATTGTAATAGCGCCGCGAAAGCTGGATTTCATCTTCCACGGTTTGCAGCGCCGCCTGGAATTCGAGGAAGTTGGTGTTGGCCTTAAGGTCCGGATAGGCTTCGGCCACGGCAAACAGCCGCCCCAACGCCCCCGAAAGAAGGCCTTCCGCGTGTCCGCGCGCACCGGGCGATGCATTTTGTGCTGCCTGCACCGCGGCACGGGCATCGGTCACCGCCTGCAGCGTCTCGCGCTCATGACCCATATAGCCCTTGACCGTTTCCAGCATGTTGGGAATGAGGTCGGCGCGGCGCTTGAGCTGCACGTCGATCCCCGACCAGCCCTCTTCGACAAGCTGCCGGTTTCGGATCAGAGTGTTGTAGATGTAGATCGCATAGCCGATAACGGCCACGACCAATAACAGGATCGCCCATTCCATTCGCTTTGCCCTCGCGCGATTGCCGTGGGAGAGTGGCACCATACCACGGCGATATCAATGGGTTGGGTGCACCCTTGTGCGGCTTGTGCGGTTGGGAGATGATCGGGGTGGAGGACAAGCCATGGCCAACGATTCTATAGGGTATTCCGGCCTGCAGATCACGCTGCATTGGCTCATTGCAGCGCTGGTGCTCTTCCAGTTCGTGTTCCACGAACCGATTGTGCAAGCCTTTGATGACCGCATCGACGGTGATATGCCCGTTCCGGTCGAGGAGACCGGCGCGTGGCTGCATGTCGTGGGAGGGGTGATCATCCTGATCCTTGCCCTCATTCGAATCACGGTTCGGACCCGCCATGGCGTTCCCGCGGTGCCCCGCGAGCATCCCGCGCTGCTGCGCTGGATCGCTCTGGCCACCCACTATCTGCTCTACGGTTTCATCATCGGCATGCCGCTGGTGGGCGCCGCCGCCTGGTTCGGTGGCATTGAGGCGGCCGGCGCGATCCATTCTGCCGCACGCTTTATTCTGGTCCCGCTGATCCTGGTGCACGCCGCTGGCGCGCTGGTCGAGCATTTCGTCCTGCGCACGAACGTGCTGCGCCGGATGCTGGTGCCCGAAAAGCGCTAGGCCGCCCCGCCGCCAGCTGTCTGTAGCCATGCAGCGCCGCATGCCTTGGCAAGTTCGCGAATGCGAAGGATATAGCTCTGGCGCTCGGTCACCGAGATGACCCCGCGCGCGTCGAGCAGATTGAAATTGTGGCTGGCCTTTATGACCTGTTCATAGGCCGGAACCGCCATGGTCTGGCGATCACCATCTTGACCGGCCGCCAGGATGGCCCTGCACTCGTCCTCGGCGTCCTTGAAGTGCCGGAACAGCATTTCGGTATCGGCGGCTTCGAAGTTGTACTTGGAAAATTCCTGCTCGTTTTGCAGGAACACCTCGCCATAAGTGACCTTCTCGTCGCCCTCGCGCCCGTTGAAGTTGAGGTCGTAAACATTTTCGACCCCCTGCACATACATGGCCAGCCGCTCCAGCCCGTAGGTGATTTCCCCGGGCACCGGTGAGCATTCAAAGCCGGCTACCTGCTGGAAATAGGTGAACTGGGAAACTTCCATCCCGTCGCACCAGCACTCCCAGCCCAGCCCCCACGCGCCCAGAGTCGGGCTTTCCCAGTCGTCCTCAACGAAACGGATATCGTGCAGTTTCGCGTCCAGCCCGATGGCGGCCAGCGACTGCAGGTAAAGCTCCTGAATGTTGGCGGGCGAGGGCTTGAGGATCACCTGAAACTGGTAATAGTGCTGCAGCCGGTTGGGATTTTCCCCATAGCGCCCGTCGGTCGGTCGCCGCGAGGGCTGCACATAGGCCGCGTTCCATGGCTTGGGCCCCAGCGCCCGCAGCGTGGTCGCCGTATGAAACGTTCCCGCGCCCATCTGCATGTCGTAGGGCTGCAGGATCACGCAGCCCTGGTCGGCCCAGAAATTCTGCAAGGTCAGGATCAGCCCCTGAAACGAGTTCCTGGGGTCCATATGGGGCTTGTGCAGCTCGGGCATAATTGTTCCGGATAACACCGTTGTTGAAAGCGGCGCGACCGTAGTTGTGCCGCCATCCAAGGTCAAGCGCGACCGGTCATTCCTTACCCGGCCGATAAACCCCGTCGTCGCCACGCTCCAGCGTCACCACGCCTCCGGATTTCAGCTCGGCCTTGTTGCGCTCGATCTGCGCCTTGCGCTTTGCCTGGGCCCGCGAGTCGTCCTCGGCGAATTTCTTGCGCCAGTCGCGCAGGATCGAGCGCAGCCCGATCCCGATCAGCAGCGCCAGCAGAATGGTGACCAGTGTCGAGATACCCATGGCTACAACCCCAGTCGGGACCAGATTTCCCGGTCCTCGATTTTTGCGATAACGTCGCCGGCAATATCGCCGCGTGCCGACAACCCGAAATTGGGCAGTTGCAGCAAGCCCCTCTTGGGTGCGATCGATTTGATTGTCACGTCCTTGCCGAACCGCTCGCGCAGCGTGCCGTGCAGGTCGCCCAGACCGTCCACCAGTCCCATCCCCAGCCCGCGCTTGGCGGTCCAGAACTCGCCTGTATAGATTTCGTCATCGGGCAGGGTGATCTTTGAAGCCCGCCGCGATTTCACATAGTCGATGAAAACGTCGTGAATATCGAGCTCCATCTGCTTGATGCGTTCAATGTCTTCAGGCTTTTCGGGCAGGAACGGATCGAGCGTCGATTTGTTCTTGCCTGCCGTATAGAGCCGCCGGTCGATGCCCAGCCTGGCGATCGCATCGACAAACCCGAAACTGGCCATGATCACGCCGATCGATCCCACCAGCGAGGAGGGGTCGGCGATGATCTCGTCGCCTGCCGTGGCGATGAAATAGCCGCCCGAGGCCGCGGCGTCCTCGACGAATACCAGCACCTTTTTCTCATGCTGATCGGCCAATTGCCGAATGCGCTGGGCAATGAGGCGGGATTGCACCGCTGAGCCGCCGGGCGAATTGACGATGATTGCTATCACAGGCGCTTTCTTGAACTTGAACGCCTTTTCAAGCAGTGGCGCAACCGAGGCGATGTTGAGCCGGCCGGGCTTGAGCTCCTGAGAAATAACTCCCTGCAGCCGGACAACGGGAATAACCGGTCCGCCGCTGCCGAAAATTCTCTTGTACCAGGGACGCTTGGGAGCGTCGATCTGGCCGTCGGTAAATGCGGTCACCTATATCTCCCCGTGTCCAATTGCTTCTTGCGCGAGTGTCTTTGGCCCCATTTAGGCATTCATTTGCTGTCCTGCCAGTCCAGTCGCGTCTCGCCCCGCAGGATGGATCGTACCGGTTCGGCATATTCGCTGCCCGTTTCGCCATGCACGATCAATGGCGGAAGCAGCGCCATCGGTGCCTTGCTGCCCTTGCGGCCCCTGACCAGCACGCGGCTGGCCGCCATGCCGGGCCGCGGCGCGATGGGAAGAACGGTAATGGCGCCCATGCGCGAGTTGAACGCGGCAAGAAGCTGAGGCAGGGCCTGAGCGACATGGATAAAGATCACTTCACCTTTCGCGTGCGCGCAGGATACCGCCGTCCGCACCCAGCCCGAAACCTCCCCGTCCGTGTGTCGCGCCGCCGCCCGCGCCGGATCTGGTGCGTGGGTTCCCGCGTCGAAATACGGTGGATTGGCAATCACCACGTCGAAACTGTCGGTGCCCAATCCCAACGCCTTGCGCTCGGCACCCGTCGCGGTGGCGCTGATTTTCAGAATTGTCGCGCGGTGAGTAAAGCTGTTGGCCTCCACATTGGCGGCAGCCAACATCGCCATTTCGGCGTTGTTTTCCACCATCGTTGCCTCCAGCCCTTCTTCGTGAGCCAGCGCGCATAGCGCCGCTACGCCCGCTCCCGCCCCCAGGTCGAGCAATTGCCGTGTGCCTTGGGGCAGGCTCGCCCCCAGAAGAACCGAGTCCAGCCCGGCCCGAAACCCCTTTTCGGGTTGGGCTATGGACAATTTGCCGCCCAGAAATGCGTCTGCATCCGGCTGTTGACGTTTTACAAATTCGGGCGGCTGGTTTACCGACATGAAAACTGGGTCCTCGCTGGATGTTTGGCCTAAAGTGTAATGCCACTTTCGCGGCGCGGGGCTGACAATAGACGGTTTCGGTAATAAGTGGGTATTCCTGTTCCGTCCCGAGCGCGGCAGCAGACAATTGGCTAACGGTCCTCTGGCATGGAACCGGATAGCTTTAAAAGCACTGTATCGGGAGGGCATCGCCCTCCTTGGGGAGTTTGAACGTCAATGGCGGTTGAAAATCTGGCGCCGAGACCTCTAGTCGACGCCTCGGCGGTAATCGACGATCTGATGGCTGCAACTGGCGATGGCATGGATGCGGTTAACCGCCTTATCCTGTCACGGTCCGAGAGTTCGGTCGATATGGTGCCCGAAGTCGCCAACCATCTGATCGATGCCGGTGGCAAGCGTCTGCGCCCCATGCTCACACTCGCCGCGTCCGCCCTGTTCAGCCGGGTCCGCGGCAACGAAATCCGTTTCGCCGCCGCCGTCGAATTCATGCACAATGCAACGCTGCTCCACGATGATGTGGTGGACGAAAGCGATATGCGCCGCGGCCGCCCCGCCGCACGGACCATATGGGGCAATCAGGCCTCGGTCCTGGTGGGCGATTTCCTTTTGGGCCAGGCGTTCCTGATGATGGTGGAATCGCGCGACATTGATGCACTGGGTGTGCTTTCTCGCGCCGCAGCGGTCATCGCCGAAGGCGAGGTCTTCCAGCTCGCCAAGGCGGGGGATCTCTCGACGACGCCTCAGGATTACGAAAAGATCATCCACGCAAAAACCGCAACGCTTTTTGAGGCGGCCACCGAAGTGGGCGCCATGGCGGGAGGCGCCGATAGCACTTCGCGCAAGGCGCTTGCCGCCTATGGCCGCGAGTTGGGCATGGCCTTCCAGCTTGTCGACGACGTGCTCGATTATGGCGGTGCTCAAGGCTCACTGGGCAAGAACACCGGCGATGACCTGCGTGAAGGCAAGATGACCCTGCCGGTCATTCTCGCTCTGCAGGCCGGTAGCGAAGCTGAACGCAAAACGATCGAACGGGCATTGGGCAATCCCGAATCCGGCGAGGCCGAACTGGCCGAGATCCTTGCGATTTTCGCGCGCTACGACACACTGACCCAGACCATGGCAAAGGCCGAAAGGCACGCCGAAACGGCCCGCGCCGCGCTGGCCAATATCCCCCAGACTGTTGAACGCGACATTCTGTTCGGCGTCCCTGAATTCTGCACCTCGCGCGCGTACTGAATTTCGGGGCCAAATCGCGGCGTCAGCGCTGAGCGTACACAATCGCGTCAGATAAGAACGGTCGTTGGAGCCGTCGGAGTTCTCTATCGCCCATATGCCGCGAGAAAGACTCTGACACCGTCCCGCGCTTCCTTGCGCAGTGCTTCGGAGTCGGGGATGGCGTCGTCGCCCAAGAGCATCGCCTGATTGAGCGGGGTCGACATCACCAGCCAGTTGAAATGCGACGCCGCAACCATCGAATCGTCAAACCTCAGCAGTCCCCGCGCCTTGAGTGACTCGAACAGATTGGCAAGGATTCCGATCGCCCGCAGTGGCCCGCGCTCGTAAAGAACCCGCGCCAGTTCGGGAAACCTCGGCACTTCGCCGATCACCAGCCGCCGCAGTTGCATGATACGCGGGTTGAGAACGATATAGAGCTGGCGAAAGGCATATTCCTCCAGATAGGCTGCCAGGTTCTCTGGATCGACCGGCGGTGCGTCTCCATGGACGCGGTCGCCCGTCCTGTCGGTCAGCGAGGACACGATCTCGATGAACAGGGCCTCCTTTGAGGAAAAGTGCTTATAGACGGTCTGTTTGGATACCGCCGAGCGCGCCGCGATCTCGTCCATGTTGGTCCCGAGATAGCCGTTGATAAGAAATATCTCTGTCGCCGCTTCAAGGATTGCCTGCCGCTTGCGCGCCGAACGGGGCGTCGTCTCGATAGCCGTTCCTGAATTCGTTTCCGCTTTTGGCATCGTGTCCGGGCCATCCAAATCAGTTTGCGATTGACAATATAGTACTGGACAGTCTAGTTCTGCGCAAGCTCCACAGTACTGGACGGTCTAGTTCTAAAAAGGATGTGAGATGAGAAAGCTTCGATTGCTGGCGGCTCTGGTCGGTGCGGGTCTTCTGATCGGCCCTCAGAGTTCCGTGGCGCAGGCATCCGCCGAAGCCCCCATGACCCCAACAGCAGAGATGACAATGACCCAATCCCCGAAAACCGGCACGCTGAAGGTGCCCGGCGCAACGCTCTATTACGAAAGCTGGGGCCATGGCCCCATGCTTCTCATCATTCCCGGCGGACCTCAGGATGCCGGGGTTTTTGCCGATCTTGCCCATGCGCTGGCAGATCGCTACACCGTTGTCGCTTACGACCCGCGCGGCAATTCGCGCTCGACATTCGATGGGGCCATTCAGCCTCTCGACCTTGACATCCAGGCTGACGACGCTGCCGCGTTGATCGACGCACTGGGGCAGGGACAGGCCTACGTCATGGGGACCAGTGGCGGGGCCCATATCGGGCTCAACCTCGCCGCACGCTATCCCGAAAAGGTCAAGGCGGTTGTCGCCCACGAGCCGCCGTCCACGATGCTGCTCGAGGATCCCGCCGAGGCAATTGCCTTCGATGAGGCGGTTCACGCGACCTACAAAAGCGAGGGCGTTGAGGCCGCCATGGGAATGTTCTTCGGCGCCGCCGGCATGTCCGAGAGCCCCGAAGCGGACGCTGCGCCCGATTTCGAGATGTCGCCCGAAGCCGCCGAAACCTTCGCGCGCGTCAGCGGCAATTTCGAGTATTGGCTCGCCCACGCCATGTTGCCGCTCTCGCACTACACGCCCGACGTTGAAACGCTCAAGGCTGGCGCGCCGCGGGTGATCGTCGGCATCGGTGCGGATTCCAGGGGCAGCCCCATCGAGGAACTCAGCATGGCTCTCGTGAACGCGTTGGGCGTTGTTCCTGTCACATTCCCCGGCGATCATACGGGCTTTGAGCCCCATGCCGATGCGTTCGCCGAAACCTTGCACCAGACGTTCGGCGCCAACCAGGGAGACAGCTAAATGTACATTCAGTTTGCCGAACTGCCGGTTACCGATCAGGATCGCGCCAAAGCGTTCTATACCGGAAAGCTCGATTGCGAAGTGGCTGCAGACGCGCCGATGGGGGCCGATGGCTGGAGATGGATCGAACTCAAATTTCCCGGGACGCAAACCAATCTGCACTTCATCCGCCGCGAGAACGACACGCCCTCGGATATGCCCGTTCTGGTGTTCGTTGCAGATGACGTGGCGGGTACCATCGAGGCGCTCCGCGTCAAGGGGGTCGAGATTGTCACCGAACCGCACGAGCCCACCTGGCAGCCCGGCCGAGCCGTGGCCGAATTTCGCGACAGCGAAGGCAATCGCATGGTGATCGGTACGCCATAGGCGAAAAGTCCCTAGCGTATGCGGCGAGACATAACTTGCCGCATAGCGCTTGCAACCGCAAACTCCAGTGTTGCGGTGCGGCCATGGCCGCCCCCAATGGACTTTCGTCCCATCCCCTGCTACCGCTTCGCCAACATTCCCAAAGACCCGCCCAAGGCACCCCGACCATGCCCGAATTGCTGCTTGAGCTCTTTTCCGAGGAAATTCCCGCACGTCTTCAGCGCCGGGCAGCCGAGGACCTCAAGAAGGCCGTAACAGATGCTCTGGTTGAAAAGGGCCTTGTTTATGAAAGCGCTGGCGCCTTCGCCACGCCGCGCCGCCTGGCGCTGACGGTCACCGGTCTGCCTGCCGCTTCGCCCGACACGCGCGAAGAACGCAAAGGTCCCAAGGTTGGCGCGCCCCAGCAGGCTCTCGATGGTTTCCTGCGCGCCGCCGGTCTGTCGAGCATCGATCAGGCAAAGGTCCAGTCCGACGAAAAGAAGGGCGACTTCTACGTCGCGGTGATCGAGAAAAAGGGCGCTCCAGCGATCGATATCTTGCGCGATATTCTGCCCGCAACCGTAAAGACCTTCCCTTGGGGCAAGCCCATGCGCTGGGGTGCCGGCAGGCTGGAATGGGTCCGCCCGCTCCGCGCCATCACCGCAACCTTTGGCCCCGAAGGTGAAGAGCCCGATGTGATCGAATTTGAACTGGGTGCCGTGACCTCGGGCAACACCACCTACGGCCACCGGTTCATGGCCCCCGGTGCCATAAAGGTCCGGCGCTTTGACGATTACGTGCAGGCGCTCGAAAAGGCGCGCGTGGTTCTCGACATCGACCGCCGCAAGCAGATCATCAGAACCGACGCCGAACAGCTCGCCTTCGCTCAGGGGCTCGAACTGATCGTCGATGAGGGCCTGCTCGAAGAAGTCGCCGGGCTGGTCGAATGGCCGGTGGTCATGATGGGGTCGTTCGACGAGACGTTTCTTAAAGTCCCCGAGGAGGTGATCATCGCCACCATTCGCGCCAACCAGAAATGCTTCTGCCTCAGAGACAGCGCGACGGGGAAACTGGCCAACAAATTCATCCTCACCTCCAACATCGTCGCCGAGGATGACGGCAAGACCATTGTTGCGGGCAATGAACGCGTCATCCGCGCCCGCCTGTCCGACGCCAAATTCTTCTACGAAACAGACCTGGAAACCCCGCTGCTCGACAATCTGCCCAAGCTCGAAGACGTGGTCTTCCACGCCAAATTGGGAACACAGGCCGAACGGGTCTCCCGCATCGAAAAACTGGCCGCCGAAATCGCCCCGCTGGTTGGCGCCGATGTTGAAGACGCAAAACGCGCCGCAAAACTCTCAAAGGCCGATCTGCCCACCGGTATGGTGGGCGAATTCCCTGAACTTCAAGGCCTGATGGGCCGCTATTATGCGCTGGCGCAGGGCGAAAGGCCCCAGGTCGCCACGGCCATCGAAGAACACTACAAGCCCCTCGGCCCCTCCGATCGCGTGCCCACCGAACCGGTCGCCATCTCTGTCGCGCTTGCCGACAAGCTCGATATCCTCACCGGCTTCTGGGCGATTGATGAAAAGCCGACAGGCAGCAAAGACCCCTACGCCCTGCGGCGTGCGGCACTGGGGGTGATCCGGCTGATCGTGGACAACAAGCTGCGGCTCTCGCTCAGCCGCTTCGTATCCGATGGCGATCTCCTCTCGTTCTTCCATGATCGCCTCAAGGTCTCGCTCCGCGATTCCGGCGCCCGTCACGACCTCGTCGATGCGGTGATTTCGTCAGATACTGACGACATCCTGCAGATCGTCTCGCGCGTTGCTGCGCTGTCCTCGCTGCTCGCTGCCGAAGACGGCAAGGCCCTTCTCGCCGGATACAAGCGCGCCGCGAATATCCTCACCGCAGAGGAGAAAAAGGACGGCCGCGCCTATGCCGACCCGATCGATGCTGGAAGGCTTTCCACCCCCGAGGAACAGAGCCTCGGCACAGCCATTGCACAGGCCCGCACCGACGTAACCGCCCGTCTCGAAAACGACGACTACGCCGGTGCCATCTCGGTGCTCGCCTCGCTCCGCACCCCCGTCGATGCCTTTTTCGAATCCGTCCTCGTCAACGACCCCGATCCTGCCATCCGCGCCAACCGCCTCAATCTTCTGGCGTCCCTGCGCGATACGATGCATCTGGTCGCCGACTTCTCAAAGGTCGCAGGCTAGAGGACAAGGCCTCTCACAAGCGATTATGAGAAACCAAATCCAAAGGATTTTCACATGAGCGTCGGTCTTCTCGCCCTTCTCGATGATGTCGCCGCCCTCGCCAAGGTGGCGGCGACTTCGGTCGACGATATCGCCGGCCAGGCCATGAAGGCCGGCGCCAAGGCAGCCGGGGCGATGATCGACGACGCCGCGGTGACGCCCAAATACGTCCAGGGCTTCAAGCCCGAGCGCGAACTGCCGATCGTCGGCAAGATCGCCCTGGGCTCGATCAAAAACAAGCTGATCTTCCTTCTGCCTGCTGCCCTGCTGCTCAGCGCGTTTCTGCCCTGGATGATCAATCCGCTGCTCATGCTGGGCGGGGCCTATCTGTGCTATGAAGGTGCCGAAAAGGTCTATGAAGGCCTCTTCCCGCACCAGGCACACGAGCACGAGAAAAAAATCGTTCCGTCCGCGGCCAGTGCCGAAAAACTCGAGGCGGAAAAGGTCGCCGGTGCGATCAAGACCGACTTCATCCTGTCCGCCGAAATCATGACCATCGCACTGGCGCAGATCCCGGCCGGCAATGTCGTCAACCAGGCACTGGTGCTTCTGGTTGTGGCCCTTGGCATGACCATTCTCGTTTATGGCGGTGTGGCCCTGATCGTCAAAGCCGACGATGTGGGGCTTTATCTGGCAAAGGACGGCAAGACCGGCTGGGGTCGTGCCATCGGCCGGGGACTGGTCGCGGGCATGCCGGTCTTTCTCAAATGGCTCGCCATCGTCGGCACGGCCGCCATGCTCTGGGTCGGCGGCGGTATCATCGTCCACGGGTTGGCAGGCATGGGTTTTGCCGGACCCGAACACTGGATTGAAGACGTTGCTCACTTGGTAGAGGGCGCAGTCCCAGCCATCGCAGGTGCTCTCAACTGGCTGACGATTGCTGTCATCTCGGGAATACTCGGCCTCGTGATCGGTTTTATCCTGATCCCGGTGGCCGAATTCGCCATCGCGCCGGTGCTAGGCCTGTTCCGCAAGCAAAAGCCGGCCGCGCACTGAGCCACCTGGCAGCGCTTGAGTTGAGATGACTGTAGGTTAGCGCCCCTTGAAGGGCGCCATGCCTTCGTTCGCCAGCCGGTCGGCGCGTTCGTTGAGGTCGTGCCCCGCATGTCCCTTCACCCAGTGCCAGGTGATGGTGTGCCGTTTTGTTGCGGCATCGAGCGCCTGCCAGAGTTCAACATTCTTGACCGGCTTTTTAGCTGCTGTCTTCCAGCCATTGCGCTTCCAGCCGTGCAGCCAGCCCTGAATGCCGTTCTTGACGTACTGGCTGTCGGTGTGGATTTCCACCGAGCAGGGGCGCTTGAGCGCATTGAGCGCTTCAATGGCGGCGGTCAGCTCCATCTGGTTGTTGGTGGTCTGGGCCATGCCGCCCTTGAGTTCCTTGACGGTGCCATTGTATTCGAGCACCGCGCCCCAGCCGCCAGGACCGGGATTACCCGAACAGGCCCCGTCGGTGTGGATAATCACCGTTTCGCTCAATGCCCCGACGCCTCTTCGAGCTGGCGCAACACGCGGGGAATGTTGAAGGCGATATTTTCTTCCGCCGTTACGGCGATCTCGACATTGACGTTGAACCGCTCGGCAAAGGCCCCGATCACTTCCTCCACCAAAGATTCAGGTGCCGAAGCGCCGGCTGTGATGCCCAGCGAAGAAATATCTCCGAACTGGTCCCAGTCTATATCTCCGGCGCGCTGGACGAGCACCGAAACCCTGCATCCGGCCCGCTCGCCCACTTCCACAAGCCGCATCGAGTTCGATGAATTGGGTGCCCCCACCACGATCATCGCATCCACCCGCGGCGCTACGGCTTTCACAGCCTCCTGCCGATTGGTGGTGGCGTAGCAGATGTCTTCCTTGGCCGGCACGGCGATATTGGGGAACCGGCTCTTGAGCACCATCACCATGGCGCTTGTGTCGTCCACCGACAGCGTGGTCTGGGTCACCAGCGCCAGATTGTCCGGGTCGCGCGGCGTGAACGCCTCTGCATCCGCAACAGTTTCGATCAGCGTGATCTTGCCCGGCGGCAATTGCCCCATCGTGCCGATCACTTCGGGATGCCCCCGATGCCCGATCAAAACGATATCATGCCCCTCTTCGGCATGGCGCTGGGCTTCCACATGCACCTTGGTTACAAGCGGGCAGGTGGCATCGAGAAAGAACATGTTGCGATGTTTGGCTTCGGCGGGCACCGATTTTGCCACCCCGTGCGCCGAAAAGATCACCGGCGCATCAGTGCCCTCGGGAATTTCTTCGAGCTCTTCGACAAAGATCGCACCCTTGGCGCGCAACCCGTCCACAACGAACTTGTTGTGAACGATCTCGTGGCGCACATAGACCGGCGCCCCGTACTTTTTGAGCGCCAGATCGACGATCTGGATGGCACGATCCACACCGGCGCAAAATCCGCGCGGCGCGCACAAAAGGATGTCGAGGCTGGGCTTGTCGGTCATGGTCCTCACATGCGGTTTGTCCCTGCCCAAGTCAAGCCACCTTGCTGTGAGCTTTTGCACGAGCGCTTCCAGCAAAAGTTGCAGACTTTTGCGGTTCGGAAGCGCGAGCAGGCAGGTCCGGTGCTTCCAGCAAAAGTTGCAGACTTTTGCGGTTCGGAAGCGCGAGCAGGCAGGTCCGGTGCTTCCAGCAAAAGTTGCAGACTTTTGCGGTTCGGGAGCGCGACAAATGGCAATACCCCACCCCTGTTGCCCGAACCCCGGCACACAGGCAATATGGCACCGATTCAGTTAGGGTTATTTCTCTTGGTTGCGCCTTCCCAACAGATGTTCGCAATTGCCCCGGCTCAGGGAAAGCCCTCCTTGAGCCGCGCACAATTGCGTCTTCTGGTCGGCAAGGCGCGCTGGCTGCACGTGGCCGCCGATGCCGGGCTCGCAGTAGCACCCACTATCGCCATCACCCGGACGGCGTGGGATGCGCTCCAGGCCGAGCGCAAGACCGGGACCGACACGCTGCGCAAGGTCTGGGTCACCACTCTCTTCAAGCTGGTAACACCGGGCAAACAGCCGCCGGAGCTGGTCGTTCGCACCTCTGCCCCGCGCCATATCGCCGGCCTCCAGCCCGCGCGCACGGGGTTGTCAGCGCCTGCCAACGAACTTGAAGCCGTCGATCCGCACCGCGCCATGGGCAAGGCCATCAATGCCGCTTTTGCCAGCTACGGCCCACCTCTCGCTGGTTGGGCCAGCGAGGCCGAACGCGAGGCGCGTGACAGTCAGATCGTCATTGTCCAGGCGACGGTCAGCGGCCGGATCGAACATTTTCTCTCGCGCAACACGACGACGGGTCGACTTGGCCCGGTCGCAATGCCGGGCGAGCCGCTACCCAAATTGCCTGTAAGCACCGCAAAGCTGATTGAAACCATCGACGCTGCTTCGGGCCAGCACATGGCCTGCGTTGTATCGATCGAGGGCAATGTCGCCCGGCTGGTTTCCGCCCGGCCGGTTCAGGTCAGCGCCGGGGCGCAGCTCGAGGCGGCGGTGGAACGGGTCGACGCCAAGGTCTGGATGCCCGCCGAAGCGGTGAGGCGCTTTAATCCCACCCAACTCTCCCAATTGCTTCATCCGCGCCTGACCGATGATCATCGGGCAGTCGCAATTGCATCGGGCCTCGGCGTTTCACCCGGCGCCGCGAGCGGGGAAATCGTCTTTACCCCCGACGATGCCGCGCGTTGCCGCGCGCGCGGGCGCCATTGCATCCTGGTGGTCATGGAAACCGGCCCGGGCGATATCGAGGGCATGAAAGCCGCCACCGGGTTCGTCACCGCTCGGGGCGGAATGACCAGCCACGCCGCTGTCGTGGCCCGAATAACCGGAAAGCCTTGTGTTGCCGGCCTGCGGATCTTGCAGATCGATGCCGAAAACGGCACCTGCAAGATCGGCGATCAGACGTTCACGACCGGCCAGCGCATCACCATCGATGGGTCCGAGGGCGCGATTTACGAAGGCGCTTTACCGCTTTCCCGTCCCCATATCGGCGGGGCGCTTTCGCGGCTATTGGACTGGGCTGACGACAGCCGCACGATTGCCGTCAGGACAAATGCCGAAACCATAGAGGCCGCCCGGACGGCCCTGAGCTTCGGTGCCGAAGGAATCGGGCTGGCGCGTTCCGAACACATGTTTTTTTCCGGCGAGCGCATGCGGGCTCTCCGCCGCCTGATCCTGTCTGAAAACGAGCAGGATCGCGCCACTGCCCTTGAGGGACTGGTCGATTATCAGGCGGCCGATTACGCCGCACTGTTCCAGACAATGCAGAACAAGCCCGTCAACGTGCGCCTCTTCGATCCGCCCCTGCACGAATTTCTGCCGCGCAGCGAAGACGATATCGAAGATACCGCCGAGGCGTTGGGCCTCTCGCTCAAGGCGCTCAAGGCGCGTTTGCAGCGCCTCGATGAGGTCAATCCCATGCTCGGCCATCGCGGTGTGCGGCTGGTCATCACCTATCCCGAAATTCTTGCCATGCAGGTGCGGGCCCTGGTGGCCGGCGTCGAAGCGGCCATGGACAATCAGGATCTGCCGGTCAATCTTGAGATCATGGTGCCCTTCGTCACATCGGCCCGGGAGGTCGCCTGGGTCAAATCTCGCATCATGGATATCGTGGGCAATGCGCCGGTCTTCCAGCGCGGTGCCAATCTGGCGTTCGGCACCATGATCGAATTGCCCCGCGCATGCCTGAGGGCGGGAGACATCGCCAAAGAAGTCGATTTCATTTCCTTTGGCACCAACGACCTCACCCAGACGACCTATGGCATCTCCCGCGATGACGCGCCGGCCTTTCTCGCGACATATCATCGCCGGGGGCTCTATGATGTCGACCCGTTCGTCACCATCGATCAGCGCGGCGTGGGCGAATTGATCCGCATCGCCATCGAGCGGGGCAGGGCGGTCAATCCGCATTTGAAGGTCGGCATCTGCGGCGAACACGCCGGCGAAACCAATTCGCTGCGGTTTTTTTCCGGGCTGGACATCGATTATGTCAGCTGCTCGCCCTATCGCGTGCCGGTGGCGCGTATGGTTCTGGCACAGTCGGACAACGCCAGTTAACCATCGAAGCTTCCTGATAATGCCTTGGCGTTGCCGCAATCTGAACTTTTCCGTGCCAATTTACCCGTGTTTACACCTTCATAACCCTAATCAACGATCATCGGGATTGTCGGCATTTGATCGGCTTGGTGTTGCACTTGTGCATCGCATGCCAGACCGGTCGGATCGACACCGGAACGATGGCGTATTTTTCATCACGGGTTCCGGTGCTCGGCTGGGAGTGCTTCCAGCAAAAGTGGTTTCCACTTTTGCGGTTCGGAAGCGCGACGAGGCCGGGACGTAAGGCCGGCGGGTCAGTGTTGTGGCGTAGAAAAGCGTTAGTATGGCGTATGGGATCTCCCCGGTGCGTGCCAACCCGGCGCGTGCCTCGCGAAAAGTTTTGAAAGCTCTAGGGGCACTGACGCTCAGTGTCGTTGCTTATGGCTTTGCGGTCCCCGGGACCGGTGGCTTCCGCGCCGTCGATCCCGCAACCGAACTTCCCCCAACCCCGATGGCGTCTCTCGATTTCGAGGGCGACCAGCCCGTCATCTCCGGCACGGTGGCTCCGCTTTTCCAGTCCGCGATGTTCTCGGGCCCCAACAGAACCGACAAGACCGACAGGGCGCGTCCCGAGGTCAATCTTGTTGCCTTTTCCCAGGCCTTTGATGCGGTGCGGCTCTCGATTGCATCGGCCCGTTCCGCTGGTGATCCCTACACCACCCAGCAATCGGGCGTTATGGTTGCCGAGGGTGATGAGGTTGAGAGCGAGGGGCCACGCATTTCCGTCGCCTCGATCGATCCCGACATGGTCAACTCATCTGGTCTGGCCGCCATCGACGCTATTTCCGAACAGGCGGATCGGGACCCCAATATCCCGAGCCCGGTCGGCGTTCCCGAAACGCTGGCCTATGGCCGCGCCAATACCCCGGCCACCGAGTTCACCGTCAGCCACACCTATTCCGAGCGTGAACAGTGGTGCATGGCGACGGGCATCTATTTTGAGGCGCGCGGCGAAAGCTATCGCGGCCAGGTCGCCGTCGCCCAGGTCATCATGAATCGCGTGGCTCACCCCAACTATCCCGACACCATCTGTGGAGTGGTCTATCAGAACCAGCATCGCCGCAATGCATGCCAGTTCTCATTTGCATGCGATGGCAAGACCAACGTCAACCGCACTTCGGAAGTGGCGGCCTGGGATCTCGCGCAGTCCATCACCCAGGAAGTGCTCAACGAGGAAATCTATCTGACCGAGGTCGCCGACGCGACACACTACCACGCGACCTATGTCCGCCCGGCATGGGCGCGCAACATGGACAAGCTGGCCCAGGTCGGATTGCACGTCTTTTACAGGTTCAAGCCGGGCTGGCGGTTTGGCTAACCAGAGCGTTTCCAGACCAAGTGGGGAACCGGTTGTCCGGTTCGGATAACGCTACAAAATCAGCCTAATACGTCCGGTAGCAGGAAACAAACGACCCGCTGGCCGAGCACGAACGCACCCCCCGGTCCGAAACGTTGTTGACCACCACATTTCCGCTGACCGGATTGCGGCCAACCGACAGGATCATGAAGCTCGATCCCTGGGGCCAAAGGCTATAGCCGTGGTAGTGTCGGGGTTCGTCGTAAACCCGGTTTACCTCTATCCCCGGATAAAGCACATGCGGCGAAACCAGTCCGTCGCTCGAATAGGTGCCGCTTGTGGTCGTCGCGATATTGACGTCGCGCACATGCCCATAACCCACCTTGCGCACGATGGACGACGAAATTGGCTCCAGCGAAACCTGATCCGCATAAGCGATTTCGTATTGCCGGTCGTAGAACTTCACCAGCGTAGTCAGTGGGGGCGGCTCGTGGCTGACCAGCCCGTCGGCGCGTGCCGGCGATACTGTGGCCAGCCCGGCTCCGAAAATTCCGGCCAGAAACAGGGCAGCCGCAACGCCGGCCCGATAGCGTAGCGCGATGCTCCTGCGGGGGCGGTTGTGGGATCGGTCAAAGCGCATGAACGTCTCTCCGGTTACGGCGTCTTAACGCTTTATCAACCTTTCCGATCCGTTAACGCAAAGCCTCATGCACTAAAGGGTTAATAGGTAAAATGAGAATAAAATTTTAGCGATTACAGAGAGTTAGGCGCATTTGGGCTTAAGTGCCCAGGCTCTCGAACACATCCACGAAATGGTCGTGGGCCTGTTGGGTCGGCCATGGCCGGATCAGCCGCTCAAAGCCCGGAAGATCGAACCCTGCAAGTGTCGGTTCTCCAAAGAACTTCCGTGCTTCGTCGGGGGCAAAGCCGGCCAGATTGACCGCCTCGAAGAACGCCGCCTCCCGATCAGCCCGCTTGATCAGCTTTGTCAGGGCCGCCGGCGCGATGGCTGGCAAGCCGAACCGGACATGGATAGCCCCAAGCAGGCGCGCCTCCACCTCGCGATAATTGCCGCCCATGGCAGCCTTGAAAGGGGAGATGATATCGCCCATCACATATTCGGGCGCGTCATGGAGCAGGGCATAGAGCCGCCCCTTGTCATCGATCTCTGGATCCATGGCCGAAGCGATCTCGAGCACCAGCACCGAATGCTGAGCCACCGAAAATGCGTAATCGCCCTTGGTCTGCCCGTTCCACCGCGCCACGCGCGCCAGCCCGTGCGCAATGTCGGATAGTTCCACATCGATGGGGGAAGGGTCCAAAAGATCGAGGCGACGCCCCGAAAGCATGCGCTGCCAGGCGCGGGATTGTGCGCGTGCCATTGCCCTCGGTCCTGCCTTTCAAGAGTGCTTCCAGGATAAGTGGAATGCACTTATCCGGTTCGGAAGCGCGATTAAACAAGGACTAGATCGCTTCATCGTTTCCACGAAACGGTGAAGTGATCTAATCGTCTTCGGAATCGCCGCCCGGCGCTGCAAAACCGTAGCGCGCCCATTCGGGCAGGGCAAGCGAGACAGGTGCGCCGGCAACGCTTGCTCCCTCGCCATCGGTAATCTTGTCGATCCGCGCAATACCGACAGCCCTGCCATCGACAACGCTGCCGATCGTGCCGACGTTCTTGCCTCCTATCATCACCGCATCGCCGCGCTCACCCGCCGAAATGTCCGACACGATCACCGGCCGCCGCCGCGCCGTACCGCGATGCTGCATACGCGACACCACCTCCTGGCCCACATAGCAGCCCTTTTTGAAATCGACCCCGCCCAGATGATCCATACCGATATCGTGCGGAAAAGCGTCCTCGGTTGGAAAGTCCGGTCCCATCTCGGCAATACCCGCCACAATGCGTGCCTTAGCTTGGCCGGTACCTTCGACCCAATCGTCAGACTCGGCCAGAGGGGCAATTACGCGATATCCCAGTCCTTCGTGGCGCCCATCGCGATGGACGATCCCAATCTGGGGCGCCTCAGCCGACCACCCGACCGCATGGGTCTCGGCCAGAACTTCGATGTCCATTTTGGCCCGCAGCCGATACATCTTCATGCGCTTGAAGAAATTCTCTGCCACCGAAGCCGGCACATCGAGCCAGTGAGCGCCATCAGCCCACCCGATTAGCCCCTCGGCGAGCAACTTGCCCTGCGGTGCCAGGAGCGCGAACCAGCGTGCCGTGCCATCCTCGAGCACCGGAGGTGTCAGGACATCATGGAGGAGATGGGTCGCATCCGGCCCCGAAATTTTGAAGGCCACCCGGTCGGCGCGCTTTTCGATTGTCATATGCTGCCCTTGCCTTGTTCCTGTGCCATCCGTTAAACCCGCCCCATTCAGTCGCCGAGCCGGAGGTATGCCATGAGTCGCCACTTCGATACGATTTTCAGAGGCGGCACGCTGGCCAATCACGACGGCATAGGTAGCGCTGATATCGGGATCATCAAGGGGCGCATCGCTGCCATTGGCTCGCTTCTGTCCGACACCGCCGATAACGATGTCGATTGCACGGGCCTTACCATCCTTCCTGGTGTCATCGATACCCAGGTCCATTTCCGCGAACCTGGTCTCGACCACAAGGAGGACCTTCAGTCCGGCTCTCTGTCGGCCGTGATGGGCGGAGTAACCGGCGTTTTCGAAATGCCCAACACCAATCCGCTGACCACATCCCGCGAAACCTTCGAGGACAAGATCGCCCGCGCCACCGATCGCATGCATTGCGATTTCGCGTTCTATATCGGTGGTACCCGCGAAAACGTCGCCCAATTGCCCGAACTCGAACGACTGCCCGGCTGCGCTGGCGTAAAGGTCTTCATGGGCTCGTCGACCGGCTCGCTTCTGGTCGCCGACGATGACGGCGTCGAAGCGATCCTTTCGGCCATCTCCCGCCGCGCCGCCTTCCATTCAGAAGACGAATACCGGCTTGAAGACCGGAAAGGCTTCCGCGTCGAAGGTGACCCGTCCTCCCACCCTGTCTGGCGTGACCCGCAAGCAGCGCTCCAATGCACCGAACGCCTTGTGCGCATCGCGCGCAAGACCGGCAAACGCATTCATGTCCTTCACATTTCGACAAAAGAGGAAATTGCCTTCCTCGCCGATCACAAGGACGTCGCATCCGTCGAAGTCACCCCGCATCATCTGACGCTGGACGAAACCGCCTACACCCGGCTGGGAACCTACGCTCAGATGAACCCGCCGGTCCGTGACGCCGAGCATCGCGAAGGCATCTGGCTGGGCGTTGCCAACGGTGTTGCGGATATTCTCGGTTCCGATCACGCGCCCCATACGCGCGAGGAAAAGGAAAAGCCCTATCCGTCGTCACCATCGGGAATGACCGGCGTTCAAACCCTCGTGCCCATCATGCTCGATCACGTCAACGCCGGACGCCTCAGCCTGCAGCGCTTCGTCGATATGACCAGCCACGGCCCCAACCGGCTGTTCAACCTCGCCTGCAAGGGCAGGGTGGCGGTGGGCTACGACGCCGATCTCACCATCGTCGATATGAACCGCACCCAAACCATCACCAATGATTGGGTCGCTTCAAAAGCTGGCTGGACGCCCTATGATGGCGTTTCGGTCAAGGGCTGGCCGGTCGGCACCATCATCCGCGGCAACACCGTGATGTGGGATGGCGAACTGGTCACACCCGCCCAGGGTCAGCCCATCCGCTTTATGGAAACGCTTCGCCCAGAGCATTGAGGTACTTGACCTCTCCCTTACCAAGGGAGAGGTCGGTTGGCATTGGGCCCTAAAGAGCGCTCAAGCCAGAGCCATCAGGCTTGCATTGCCCCCGGCCGCCGCCGTGTTGACGCTGGTTGAGACCTCATCGACCAGCAGGTCGATGGCAAACACTGCCTCGCCATTCTCCAACGCTTCGGTCGAAGCGCCCTGCACGGTCACGATCGGGCCGTCCCATTCCGCAACGGCTTTGCCCATTGCAGTGACAGCCTCACTATCACCCTCGACCAACACCGCCCGGGCTGAGCCCGGTACGATGTTCCGCACCACCTCAACGCGCTGCCTGATATCCTCGGGCAAATCACGGATTACCGACCCAAGATCACCCGACGCCTTGACCAGGACGTGATTTCCTGCGGCCAGCCCCGCGGCCAGCCCATGAACAAGCCCGGTCAAGGTCTTGGCGCTGAGCAGGATTTTGCCCTTGGGTTTGGTCAGATAGGTGTTCCGCTCACCCACCGGTCCGTCGAGTTCGGAAAAGGCGTTGATGGCCGGGTGGCTGGCATAGTTCAGCGTCACCTCGGCAAGGTCGTTCCGGCTGTTTTCGCGCAGCCATTCGGCCAGTGTCACCAGCGTCGGACCGGCCTGTCGCGCCGGCAACCCCCAGACCGTCTGACTGGTCGTCCGCACCAGTCTCCTTAGATAAAGGGGCCCGCCGGCCTTGGGGCCCGTACCCGACAGCCCGTGCCCGCCAAATGGCTGCACGCCCACAACCGCTCCGATCTGATTGCGGTTGACGTAGATGTTGCCGACCTCGATCTTGGACGAGACCTCGGCAATCGTCGTGTCGATCCGCGTATGCAGCCCAAAGGTCAGCCCATATCCCAGCGCGTTGATCTTTTCGATCAGTGCATCGAGGTTCTTGCGTTGGAACCGCACCACGTGCAGCACCGGCCCGAACACCTCGCGCCCGAGCTCAAGGATATCGTTGATCTCGATCAAGGTCGGGGGCACATATGTCCCCTGTTGCGCCAGTGTTGGCAGCCCAAGCTGTGTCACCGCTCGGCCCCTGCCTCGCATCTCCTCGATATGGGCATTGATCCCATCGCGCGCTTCAGCGGTGATCACTGGTCCCACGTCAACGGTCAGCCTGTCGGGATTGCCCATATCGAGCTGCCCCATGGCACCCTTGAGCATATCCAGCGTCTTGTCGGCCACTTCTTCTTGCAGGCACAAAACGCGCAACGCCGAACAGCGTTGTCCCGCGCTGTCGAAAGCGGAAGCCAGAACGTCCAGCACCACCTGTTCGGTCAGTGCCGAAGAGTCGACGACCAGAGCGTTCTGTCCGCCGGTTTCCGCCACCAGCGGAATCGGCGCGCCGTTCGACAGGGTCCGTCCGGCAAGCTGCTTCTGGATCAGGTGCGCCACTTCGGTCGAGCCGGTAAACATCACACCGGAAGTCGCTTCATGCCCGACCAGCGCAGCGCCCACCTTGCCATCACCCGGTGCAAACTGAAGCACGTCGGCGGGCACCCCGGCCGCGTGCATCAAATCCACGGCCAGTTGGGCAATCAGTGGCGTCTCTTCGGCTGGTTTGGCGATTACGGGGTTGCCCGCCACCAGCGCAGCCGACATCTGTCCGGTAAAGATCGCCAGCGGGAAATTCCACGGTGAAATGCACACCATCGGCCCGAGCGGGATATGGGTATCGTTGGCAAAGGTCTCTTTGACCTGCTTGCCATAATAGCGCAGGAAATCAACGGCCTCGCGAACTTCGGCGATCGCATTGGCTGCAGTCTTGCCCGCCTCGCGCATGGCCAGCGACATGAAGATTTCCATCTGGCTTTCCATGGCGCCTGCCGCCCGCATCAACATGGCGCCGCGCTCGGCGGGCGGTGTTGCCGCCCATCCCGGTGCGGCGCGCTGTGCCCTGGCCATGATTGCGTCGATCTGGTCCACTGAAGGTTCGATCACTTCGCCCACCACGTCGCGATGGTCGGCCGGGTTGAGCACGGGCCGGCTCTCGCCCTTGGCATCCTCCGATTTGGCAACCCATGACCGTTCCGCACCTGCCTTGAGGCTCTTTTCCAACGCCCGCAAAGCCTGTTCGTTGGACAGATCGATCCCGCGCGAATTGCGCCGCCCGGCGGCCAGAATGTCCTTGGGCAGATCGATCTGTTCGTGGGGAGCACCGAGCGGCGAAATCTGGCGCGCGACTTCCACCGGATCGGCAATCAGCCGGTCCACAGGCACGTCCTCATCGGCGATCTGATTGACAAAGCTCGAATTGGCCCCGTTCTCAAGCAGTCGCCGCACCAGATAGGCCAGCAGCGTTTCATGGCTTCCCACCGGCGCATAAATGCGGCAGGGACGGTTCAGCTTGTCCTTGGGTACCACCTGCTCATAAAGCGGCTCGCCCATGCCGTGCAGGCACTGGAATTCGTAACTGCCAACCGCGAAATCGGGTCCGGCGAGTTCATAAATCGTCGCCATGGTCTGGGCATTGTGGGTGGCAAACTGCGGAAATATCACGTCGCGGGCCGCCAGCAGCTTCTTGGCGCAGGCGATATAGCTCACATCGGTATGGACCTTGCGGGTGAACACCGGAAAATCTTCCAGCCCATCTATCTGAGCGCGCTTGATCTCGCTGTCCCAATAGGCTCCCTTGACCAGACGCACCATGATCCTGTGGCTCGAGCGCCTTGCAAGATCGATGATCCAGTCCAGAACGAATGGGCAGCGCTTGGAATAGGCCTGAACCACAAATCCAATCCCGTTCCAGCCATCGAAATCCGGATCGGTGGCCAATGCTTCGAGCAGATCAAGCGAGAGTTCGAGCCGGTCCATCTCCTCGGCATCGATATTGAGCCCGATGTCGTAGGACTTGGCCAATGCCGCCAGTTCCTTGAGCCGCGGAAGCAATTCGGCCATCACCCGCCCATATTTGGTGCGGGCATATCGCGGATGCAGCGCGGAAAGTTTGATTGAAATGCCCGGCCCCGCATACGGGCCCTTGCCAGCAGCCCCTCTGCCAATGGCATGAATTGCCTCGACATATTCGCCCATATACCGGTCCGCGTCGTGCGCGGTGGTCGCCGCCTCTCCGAGCATATCGTAGGAATAGCCAAATCCTTTGGCTTCCCACGATCTCGCGTTCTTGATTGCTTCGCCGATATCCTGCCCGGCAACGAACTGTTCCCCCAGCATCCGCATCGCCATCTTCACGCCGGCCCGGATCACCGGCTCGCCCGACCGTGCTACGATCCGCGACAGCGCATTCGACAATCCCGACTCATCGACCGGCGTCACCAGTTTTCCGGTTACCACCAGCCCCCATGTCGCCGCGTTGACAAAGACCGAGCGGTCGAGCCCGAGATGCTTTTGCCAGTTGCCCGGCGCAATCTTGTCGGCAATCAACAGGTCGCGCGTGGAGTTGTCCGGCGTCCGCAGCAGCGCTTCGGCCAGGCACATGAGCGCGATGCCCTCCTGGCTCGACAGGGCATATTCATGCATCAGCCCCTCGACACCGGCCCCGGCACCCTTGGCGCGGATGCCCCGAACGGCCTTCTCGGCAATCGCACGAATGGCCCTGGCCTGTTCCGGCTTAACCGCTGCCGCGTCGATCAGTGCCGGAACGATCTCGGGTTCAGGCAGCCGATAGGCTGAAGTGATGGCTTCGCGCAGTGCCGTATCGGTCTTTATGGGCCTGTCCGAAAACGCTTCGAACGGGGAAGTCTGGGATACCGATATGGACATGACGTCTCCTCTGGCCCGAGTGCGCGGGCATATGCCTTGAATGCTGCGGAAACTAAGCGAGTTTCATCGGAGGTCTAGGAGATAAGGGCGAAGAAACTCGTAAAAAATACGGAATTTCGAGCTATATGGCATCAACTGTGCAGAATTTGTCAGAACACGACGTCTTCATGACGTTCGTCATGCGAAGTTTCGGGCGATTCTCCACCTCCGCCGGCAATATTGCCGCCCCAGCGTTTCCTCTCTAAAAGCGTTAATTCATGAGCGAAACGACCCCACCACAGATCGGCCCGGTGATCCAGATGGCCCGCAAGTCGCGGCATCTGACGCTCGAGCAGCTGGCCAAACTGTCCGGCGTGTCGCGCTCCATGCTCAGCCAGATCGAGCGGAGCGAAACCAATCCCACATTCGCGGTTGTCTGGAGTCTCACCCAGGCCCTCAATATCGAATTTTCCGATCTCGTGTCCGGCGATGCGGTGGCCCGGAAATCGGCACTTATCGACATCGTTCCTGCCGATCATGTTCCGTTGATCGCCTCCCCCGATGGCGCTTGTAGGCTGAAAATTCTCTCCCCGCCGGCCCTGGCCGGCAAGACCGAATGGTATCAGGTAGAAATCGAGCCCGGCGGCGCTCTTGTCAGCGCCCCCCACGCCCCCCGGACCCGCGAGCATTTCACAGCGCTCACCGACGGGATCGCCATCACCAGTGGCGAAACGACGACCGCCCTGACAGCCGGCGAAGTCGCGCGCTATTCAGCCGACGTGCCTCACGCCATTTCCAACACCTCGGACGCCGTCGCCAGCGGTTGGCTCGTCGTGCTCTACAACTGATCTTTTCCGCTCGCCGGTGCCACGCCCTCACCGTCATCCCGGACTTGATCCGGGATCCAGTACCCCAAGCGCCTCCACATTTCCCATCACGCCGCAACTCTCCCCACGCCTGTCACGTTGGCCCTCCAATGCCATTGACGGAAATTCCAATATATTGGAAACTCCCTCCAACAAAAAGGAGTAGCCCTCATGATGGACGGTTTCGCCCAGCACCTCAGCCAGACCCTCGACGGCATTCGTAATGAGGGGCTTTTCAAGTCCGAAATGGTCATCGGCTCGGCCCAGCAGGGCGAGGTCACCGTCGGCGGCCGCACCATGGTCAATCTGTGCGCCAACAACTATCTCGGCCTCGCCAATGATCCGGAAGTGGTCGAGGCCAGCGCCAAGGCACTGGAAAAATACGGCTCGGGCATGGCCTCGGTTCGCTTCATCTGCGGAACCCATGAGCTTCACAAAGAACTCGAGCAGACTGTCGCCCGATATCTCGAAAAGGACAACGCCATTCTGTTCGGTTCGTGTTTCGACGCCAATGGCGGCATTTTCGAAACCCTGCTCGGCCCTGAAGATGCGGTGATTTCCGATACCCTCAACCACGCCTCGATCATTGACGGTGTGCGCCTTTCCAAGGCCCGGCGCTACCGCTTCCATACCTCCGACATGGATGATCTGCGCCTGCAGCTCCAGGCAGCCGAAGACGATGGTGCGCGCTTCAAGCTCATCGTCACCGATGGTGTGTTTTCCATGGATGGCTACATCGCTAGATTGCCCGAAATCTGTGACCTCGCCGAAGACTACAAGGCCGCCGTGCTGATCGACGAATGCCACGCCACCGGCCATCTTGGCGAAAAGGGCAGGGGCACGCCGGCCCTCACCGGTGCAGGCAACCGCGTCGACATCATCTCCGGCACCTTCGGCAAGACGCTTGGCGGCGCCATGGGCGGCTTCATCGCGGGGCCCCAGCCCGTGGTAGATCTGCTGCGCCAGCGGGCACGCCCTTACCTTTTCTCCAACGCCCTCCCGCCGTCGGTCGCCGCCGGGGCCATAAAAGCCATAGAGATCGCCGAAAAGGCCGATGACCGCCGCGCGACGCTCGACCGGCACACCAAACGCTTCCGCTCTGCCTTGGCCGACGCCGGGTTCGATCTCCTGCCGGGCGAAACTCCCATCATTCCCGTGATGCTCCACGACGCCGTCAAGGCCCAGAGCATGGCCAAGGCCTTGCAGGACAAGGGGGTTCTGGTGTCCGCCTTCTCCTTCCCGGTCGTACCAAAGGGCAAGGCCCGCATCCGCACCCAGATGTCGGCCGGGCTGTCCGACGACAACATCTCGTTTGCCATTGACGCCTTCATCAGCGCCGGAAAAGACCTCGGAGCCATCTGAATGACCCGCACCATGAAAGCTCTCGTCAAGGCCAAAGCCGAACCGGGCCTGTGGATGGAAGACGTGCCGGTCCCGCAAATCGGTCCCGACGACGTTCTCGTCAAGGTCGCCAAGACCGGTATCTGCGGCACCGACCTGCACATCTATAAATGGGACAACTGGGCCCAGGGCGCTGTTCCCGTACCCATGACCGTTGGCCATGAATATTCGGGCACGATTGCTGAGCTCGGCGCCAACGTGACCCACCTCAAGATCGGCCAGCGCGTTTCGGGCGAAGGCCATGTCATTGGTTTCAAATCCCGCGCCAGCCGGGCAGGGCGCTTCCATCTCGATCCCGAAACCAAGGGCGTCGGCGTCAATCTGCCCGGAGCCTTTGCCGAATACGTCAAAATTCCCGCCTTCAATATCGTCCCGCTCCCCGACAGCGTAGATGACGAGTTGGCGTCCATCCTCGATCCGCTCGGCAACGCCGTCCACACAGCGCTCGCCTTCGATCTGGTGGGCGAGGATGTCTTGATCGCCGGCGCCGGGCCCATCGGCATCATGAGCGCGGCGGTGGCGAAACATGTCGGCGCCCGCCATGTCGTTATTACCGATCCCAACGACAATCGGCTGGAACTGGCCAGAAAGACCGAGCCTGCCGTGATCACCGCCAACACATCCGACGATTTGCGCGCCGTCGCGAAATCACTGGGCATGAATGAAGGCTTCGATGTCGGCTTTGAAATGAGCGGCGCCCCCGCCGCCATGGCCACGCTGACCGATCACCTCGTCATGGGCGGCAAGATCGCCATGCTCGGGCTGCCCGCCAAACCGTTTGAATACGACTTTGCCAAGATGGTCCTCAAAATGCTCACCATCAAAGGCATCTACGGCCGGGAGATGTTCGAGACCTGGCACAAGATGCTCGCCATGCTCCAGTCGGGGCTCGATATCCGCCCGGTCATCACCAACCGGTTCCCTGCCACCGAGTTCGACACCGCCTTCCAGTCCGCCATCCAGGGCGGCGCAGGCAAGATCGTTCTCGAATGGTCAACATGAGCAAACGGTAAGGTGACCGCCGCAAATTCACCCTATATGGCACATTAACAACGGCTTTCATCGTTCCGGCCTCTTGTCGAAAGTGTCACCATGAGCCCTGTTCCGCCCAAGATCCGCCGCGCCCTGATGCTGGTCAATCCCAATGCAAGGCGCGGCAGCGAAGCTGTAGAGCCGATCGCCAAACGGCTGCGCTTTCTCGGCCTTGAGGTCGTGATCGAGCGTTTCCAGAGTCCGGAGGAACTGGCTGCCGATATCGCCCGTCGTCGCCATGAAGTGGATTTGGTCATCGTCTGCGGCGGCGATGGTACGATGAACGCGGCGGCCCCGGCTGTTATCGAGACCGGCCTGCCCATGGGCATCATTCCAATGGGCACCGCGAACGATCTGGCGCGCACGCTCCACATTCCGGAAAATTTTGCGACCGCAGCCGATATCATCGCTGCAGGCCACACCCGTACGATCGATGTCGGTCTGGTCAATGGCCGGCCGTTTTTCAACGTAGCGAGCATCGGGCTTTCCGCCGAACTGGCAAACAAGCTCGACAAGGGCACAAAGCGCCGCTGGGGCAAGCTCGGCTATGCAATGACAGCCCTCAAGATCGCCTCGACCGCCCATCCCTTTCACGCTGAAATCGTCAGTTCCAGCGGCACCTCAAAGGTCAAGACGCTCCAGGTCGCGGTCGGCAATGGCCGCTATTATGGCGGCGGAACGGTTGTGGAGGCCGACGCGACGATCGATGACGGCACGCTCGACCTCTACAGTCTTGAAGCCCGTGACGTCTGGCAACTGGTCACAATGCTCGGAGCCTTCCGTCGCGGCACGCATGGTACCTGGCGCGAGGTGCGCACCGAAAAATGCGTCGCGTTTGAGTTGCGCACCGCCCAACCCATGGACGTCAATGTCGATGGCGACATCATAACCAAAACGCCCGCCCGCTTCGAAATCCGCCCCAAAGCCATCACGGTCTTCGTGCCCGAAGGCAATGCTGCGGCGTAAAGCCTTGCCAAACCGGACCGCTCTCTGTCATCGAAGAGGCGACCACGATGGACGCCCCGATGCCCAGACCCAAGCTTCATTCTGACGACACGATCCTGGCCGCCGCCCAAAAGGTGCTGCTGACAAAGGGGCCTTCGAGCTTCACCCTCAGTGACGTGGCAAATGAAGTCGGCATTTCACGCGCCGCCCTGATCCAGCGCTTTACCGATAAGAAAACCCTTCATTTCAAGGTTATGGAGCGCTCCACGCAAGAGGTTCGCGACTATTTCGCCGCCGCCCCGAAAGAGATCGGCCTCGATCCGCTTTGGGCGATGCTGACCGATCTCATCGACGGCATGGGAGCAGGGGACGATTTCGCCGGCTATCTGCTGCTCGAATGGAACGACGTCGTCGACCAAGAGCTCAATCGCCTGGCGCGGGAACGCAACGCGCTTGTCCTCACCGCCATCCACGAACGCCTGCCCGGTGAACCACACGATCCCGCCATTGCCGCATCGCTTATCCAGTCGGTCATCCAGGGTGCCTGCATGCAATGGCTGATCGCCAAACAGGGGCCGCTCAACACTTTCGTCATCGATCAAACCCGCCGCATCCTGTCGGTTCTCTATCCCGACCACCATTTCGATTGACGGATGCAGATAGCTGACTTAAGTCAGCTATCATGTCGCACGATCCGATTGCTCGTTTCCGCCGTTTCTCCCGCGCCGTCACCTCCGAGGTCGGCGCGCTCGACGATTCCTTTCTTGGTCGCGGACGGCCGCTCGGCTCGGCCCGCGTGCTCAACGCCATCGGCCACGGTCGCGCCGACATCACCCAATTGCGCGATTATCTCGGTCTCGACTCGGGCCTGATGAGCCGCCTCCTGCGCGGTCTGGAGGATGAAGGGCTGGTCGAGACCCGGCCCGACCCGCAAGACGGTCGCCGGCGCCGCCTTGTCCTGACCTCGGCCGGCCAAGACGAATTTGCAGCCTATGAGGAGATTTCCAACTCACGCGCCGAAGCCCTGCTGGACCGGCACCCGCACCCCGAGGCGCTTCTGGCTGCCATGGATATGGTCGCCTCTGCCCTCGGCCGCGACCGGATCGCGCTCGAGGAAGTCGATCCGCGCAGTGAACCTGCACGCTTCTGCCTGCGGCAATATTACGAGGAACTGGCGCGCCGATTTGAGGAAGGCTTCGACGTCAAACGTTCCGCGGACCCTGACGCAATCGACATGATCCGCCCGCGAGGTGCGTTCATCCTGGCGATTTCCGACGGCCTGCCCATCGGCTGCGTCGGCCTCAAGGGGACCGATAGGGGCTATGCCGAAATCAAACGGCTCTGGGTCGCCCCTTCAGCTCGTGGCCTCGGTCTCGCCCATCGCCTGATGGCCGCCGTGGAAGCCAATGCCCGTGACCTTGGCGTCACCGTGCTTCGCCTCGACACCAATCGCGCGCTCCCCGAAGCAATCGCCATGTACCGCAAGACCGGCTGGACCGAAATCGATCGGTTCAACGACGATCCCTATCCGGACTTCTTCTTCGAAAAACGCCTGTAGCTTCGAGCGCACATCAAGCTCCACCGCAGCCAAACCCCGGCCATGCTCGCGATCCAGCATCGGGCGGCGCAGCCGTTTCCCCCACCCTCAAATCCCCCGCCGTCACCCCGGCCCTTGAGCCGGGGTCTAGTACACTCAGAGCCCAAGATTGGCCTGCGAACGCCCCCAGATGGCCCATCGACACGTTCAAACCACCTCCACTTGATAATAACCGACGTGTCTGTTATATATAGCCCTGCGTCGATCCCCGATGCGACCCGATAACAGATTCCGTCAGTTCCATGTCTTCCGCCGTTCTCACCAGAACAGCGGCCGCCTCGCCGCGCGCCGCAAAAAAACCATTCGCCCTTGATCTCGACAGCGCCGCGTTCGCGCGCCTGGCCGCGTCCGACGGTCCCACGCTCTCTTATCGCGCACTTTTCTCTCCCCATGCCGACCTGCCCAACAACCTGAAACGCTGGGGTGAGCATCACGGCACCGAAATGCGCCGCCTGATGCTCAAGTCACGCGATCGCGGCACCCGCTCGGAAAAATTCCTGTTCGCACTCCCCGATGGATACGCCATCGAAACCGTCCTCATCCGGCGGCGCGATGGCTATACCGCCTGCGTGTCTTCCCAGGTCGGCTGCGCCTTCGCCTGCCGCTTCTGCGCTTCGGGACAGGCGGGCCTCAAACGCAATCTTTCCGCTGGCGAAATCGTCGAACAGATCGTGCGCCTCGGACCCAGGGTCAACCGCATCGTTTTCATGGGCATCGGCGAACCGCTCAACAATTACGATAACGTTCTCAAAGCCATTCGCATCCTGCGCGACAGGGCAGGGCTGGCCCTGCCGGCCTCTGGCATGACCATTTCCACGATCGGTATTCCCAAGGCCCTCAAGGCGCTGCGCGAGGAGCACCTCAAGATTAACCTCACCATCTCCCTCCACGCCACGACGCAGGAAACCCGCGCCGCCCTTATCCCCGGCGCCAAAAAGCACGATATCGGCGAGGTCGTCGCCCGCGCCCTTTCATGGGCCGAGCGCCACAGCCGAATTGTCACCTTCGTCTATCTCGTCCTGCCCGGCATCAACGATACGCACGCCGATCTCGATCGGCTCTGCGCGATGTTTGCCGGCCAACCGGCCCGCATCAATCTCATGCGCTGGAACCCCGTCGATGGCGTGGCGCTGCGCCGCACCGACGATCACACACTCGCCGCCTTCCGCCATGGCCTCGAACGCGCCGGCATCCCCGTCGTCGTGCGCGACACCCAGGGCCGCGACATCACCGCCGCCTGCGGGCAATTGTGGCTGCGAGATCTCAATGGCTCGCCCTTGGCAACGGCCCGATAGCCGCCATTCGACGCTCGATAAAGTCAACCGAGGCCGCCACGCCGTCTTCGTCCCTGATCGCCGAACCCAATTGAGCGGCCTTCGCTCGCATATCATGGTCATCCATAGCAGTAAGCACTCTGGCCACAGCGTCCACGCTGAGATTGTTCCTGTCCAGCGCAGCGGGGCCGGCCCCAAGCGTCGCCACGCGACGTGCCCAGAAGGGCTGATCGCCGAAAAACGGACAGATCGCCGTTGGCTTGCCGGCGCGCAGGGCCGCGCCCGTCGTTCCGGCGCCCCCATGATGCAAGGTCGCATCGACATGCTTGAACAGTTGGTCGTGCGGCGCCGCTGAAATTGCAAGAACGTCAGGCAGATCCTCGACGATTTCCAGCGCCCCCTCTCCAGTAGCGATCAACCCGCGCTTTCCCGCCTGCGCCAGCGCTGCAACGATCGTCTCGGTCATAGCCCGGGAATCCACGCCCGGCATGGAGCCAAAGCCGCAATAGACCGGTGCCGGCCCAGCAGCGAGAAAGCCGGCCAATGCCGGATCGGGCCGCCAGTCGGGTGTGTCGAGAAACCAGTAGCCGCTCACCAGCACATCGGGTCCCCAATCACGGGGCACAGGCAGAACCTGCGGTGAATAGGCGTAAAGGGTGCCAAGGGATCGAACATCTGCGGTGCTGCGACCGGCCAGCCCCAGTGTGTCATGACGAAATCGCTTGATCAGCTTTCGGAAAAGCATGCTCGCCGCGTGCGTGCCCAGCACATGGCTGACCTTGTTGAGCGGACCGAGATTGTCGAACGGCAGTAGCGGAGATGGAAAGTCCGATGTGGGTGTAAATCCCGGCAACGGAGAAGCCAGAACATGCTGGCAGCCCAGCGCCTCAGCCATATGCGGTGTGGCGAAGGACTTGGGATGAAACACAATCAGATCGGGGCCGAATGCCCTGATCGCCGCCCACTCGGCATCCAGAAGCCTTTCACCTAGCGGCCTCATGTGTTTGAGGAGCTTGAGCCCGGCACCAAATCCCTTGCTGCTGCCCATGGCCGCCTTGCCCTCCTGCGTGTCGAGCAGGGCCAGCAAGTCTCCGGGCAGCGGTGCAAAAGGAATACCGTATTCGGCAACCAGGCCGGTAAACTGCTCGGGCGCCAGCAGGATCACGCTGTGCCCACGCCCGGCCAGCCCGCGCGCCAGCGCGATGTAGGGCTGAACGTCGCCGCGTGTGCCCATGGTGGTGATAGCGATCCGATACATCTGCTCAATCCTGCTGCATATGGCCGACGCTATCGGCGTAAAGCCATGCCAGCCTGTCGAGAAACCAGATCTGACCACCCACGATCATCACAATGCCCAGCGCGGTCGCCCAGACGTCGAGCCAGTAGAGCCCGCCAATCAGCGGCAGAATTCCAAGACTGCTCCCCGCAATGATCCAGAACGTCGCGCGCGCGTGATGGGCGGGCAGGGGAGTCTCCCTGCGCTTCAGCCACAGCCGCTCGCCCATGATCGCCCGCGTTTCCCACCGCTCCATGTCGTGGGCGGGCGAAAAGATCCGCGTATTGAGCCAGAGAAACCCGACAACCAAGGCAATGGGCGCCAGGCACCACAAGCCTATCCATTCGCGCGACCATACAGCAAGGGCGAAAGCGGGAACGCTCAACAGCCGTGTCCACACGCTCCAGGGGTTGGCATGACGCAGCCAGGAAACCTCCGTCATGCCCATCCCCGATTCGATGGCCTTATCCAACCGCACGCTGATTTCCCTTTCTCATGTCGCTGAGGGCCTGTTTCTGGCAGCCGGCAATATCGCAACAAAGGACAACCCGATCACTGCGTATACCCCGGCGCGAGCCGGCAGATTTCCAATCGACATCTGTGGGACAAGGAAGGACGATGCAGACGCACAAAGAGCCGCGCTGCCGCTTCCCTGTCCAAGCCGGCAAAAGTATCCAGAACGCGGGCCAAATGTCGGTTCGGCTCCGCGGCATCGTCGCGGACGGCACCAGCCCTGCGGCCCTTGCCGCCCCTTGTTCAACATGCCTCTGGACCCGCTCTCAACTTGATGTCATGATGCTTCGATCATACAGACCGACGGTCGGTTTTTCAATTGATGAATACAACCATCACTGCACGACGCAAAAATCTGCCACCCGAGGCGCGCCGCGCCCAACTCGTGGACTGCGCCCAAACGTTGTTTGCTAACAAGGGTTATGAGGCCACCACCATCGGCGATGTCATGGCCATGGCCGGTGTGTCAAAAGGCGGATTTTATCACCATTTCGAATCCAAGGAGGCGCTGCTAGAAGCGCTGGCCGAGCGGATGGCGGTGCAGGCGCTGGCAACCATCGAGCCCATTCTTGAGGACCCGTGGCTCGATCCCTTCACGCGCCTTAACCGTATTCTGCGGCAATTGCGCATCCGCAAGACCCAGGCCGCGCCGGAAATCGGCAAGGCTTTCGACGCTGTGTTCCAGCCCGGCAACGTCATGCTGTTCGACCGCATCCGGCGTGCTATCACCGCGATTGTCGCGCCGGCGATTTCTCGGGTCATTGCCGACGGCGTTGCGGAAAAGGTCTTCGACGTCCCCGATCCGGAGAGCTGCGTCGAAATCATTCTCCATCTCAACGCCGCCGCCTATGATGCAATCTCTGCCGCCATGGTTGAGCGAGACAGGGGAGAGCGCGGCCCGGCGCTCGAGCGGCTCTATCGCATAATGGAGATGCAGGGGATTGCCGTGGACAGACTTCTGGGGCTGCCTGACCGCTCGCTAACCTGGATCGAACCCGGGACGTTGGAAAAGCTCTTGCAGCTACCCGCCGGCGAGGCATCCGCCCGCTAGCGAAAAGAGCCTACTGCAACACCCTGTCGAGCGTGTATTCGCCGTTGCTGATTCGATCCGGGATGTTCCCGATCAGCTTTGCGACGGCCTCTTCGCCATAATCGCGCACCAGCGTGGCGATCGCCGCAAACAACGCCGCATGGGCCAGCGCTTCGGTATCGACACCGTCCGTATCGGCCGAATTCCAGGCTTCCGCCAGATATTCGAGAGCGATCTGACGTTCTTCCTGCTCGGCCTCGATGGCGGCGGATTCGGTCGGAAATGGAAATGTGGTGCGCGTGGTCATGATCGCTAGTTAGCATGCCTTTGGGGCGCTGCTAAGAGGAAATGACCAATTGGTTAACGTGGCGCGTCAAATTGGGCCGGAGCGTTGCATCCGAGACCTTCAACGGGGAAATTTCATTCCGCGTAGCGTTGATGAATGTCACGCGCCAGCGAATCCCCTTCGGTCAACAGCCGTGTTATCGCCACCTCGGCAGAAGGCGTGCAACTGCGGTAAAAGCGGGCATAAGCCTCATATCCCGCGTTGAACGCCCCGGCCAGCCGTGCCCGGCGATCCGGGTCAGGCTCATCCAGTTCGATCAACTCGGCCATCTGCCCGCGCCAATCTGTCGTGCGGTCTCCGCACAAGGGGGCCAGCATATAGAGCGAGCCCAGGATTTCCGACAGCCGTTCCATCTGCCCCTGATAGGGCGGATCGACGGCCAGAGCGGAGGAGGGGG